>Ga0102590_1000432_pt1 | contig 95487 bp, 105 predicted proteins | sample AraplaMF_Col_mMF_FD_76859 | JGI IMG/M metagenome (GOLD analysis project Ga0102590, IMG submission 76859) | Arabidopsis root microbial communities from the University of North Carolina, USA - plate scrape MF_Col_mMF | ecosystem: Host-associated > Plants > Roots > Endosphere | place: USA... | reverse complement strand
CAACCATTCACTTCAACCGCATATCGAACACTCAAAAGGAGAATTAAAATGGAAGTCATCTTGCTGGAACGCGTTGCCAAGCTCGGTCAGATGGGCGAAGTCGTCCGCGTCAAGGACGGGTTTGCCCGCAACTTTCTGCTCAAGCGCGGCAAGGCGCTGCGCGCCACCGCCGACAACCGCGCCAAGTTCGACGGCATGAAGGCCGAGCTCGAGGCCAACAACCTCAAGGCCAAGGGCGAAGCGACCAAGGTCGCGGAGAAGATCAACGGCCGCAACGTGATCGTGCTGCGTCAGGCTTCCGAAACCGGCCAGCTGTTCGGCTCGGTCAGCGTGCGCGACATCATCACGTCTTTCGAGGCCGATGGCGTCACCATCAGCCGCAGCCAGGTGCTGCTCGATGCCCCGATCAAGACCATCGGCAAGCACGAGATCAACATCGCCGTCCATCCCGAGGTCGAGGTCGCTGTCAGCGTCACGGTGGCGCGCAGCGCCGACGAGGCCGAGCGCATCAACCGCGGCGAGGACATCTCGACCCGCCAGGAAGACCAGGATGCCGCCGCCGAGGCGATCGCTGCCGCCGGCGAGTTCTTCGATCCGGAAGCCCAGCACGACGACGAAGCGCCGGCTGCGACCGAGAAGTAACGCGTCTATCGCGCGGTGATGAGTTTCAAGCCCGGCCCATCAGGCCGGGCTTGGGATTCTGGCGGCCGCCTTCTCATCGAGCATGGCGATCGAGGCCAGCGCAGTCGCGGTGTGCTTCTCGACGCCGTCGGTGACACAGAACACGTCGGCCGCAACAACGGCGACCTGACGTCCGGGCTTGATCACGCGCGCCCGGCAGATCAGCCGCTCGCCGACCGCCGGCGACAACAGGTTCAACTTATATTCCGCCGTCAGCGCCGGCTGGCCGCGCGACGTCGCAGCCGCGATCGTGGTGGCGTTGTCGACGAGGAACGCCGTGACGCCGCCATGGAACAGGCCGTTCTGCTGCAACAATTCGGGCCGGCGGTCGACCGCCAGCGTGCATGTGCCCCGCGTCAATTCGGACAGTTCCGCTCCGACATGATTCATAAAACCCTGGCGGCCGACATTGTCGCGAATCCGCGTGGCGATCGGTACGAAGTCTGGGTCGGCATTCGCGTTCATGCGGTTTCTCCGGGTTTTTGGATCGCGCCAGGCGCAACCACCGCGCGGATGGCGCAGGCGATCAGGATTTCGGCTTGCTCTCTCGGGTCAGTGCGGTCGCGGCCCGACAGAAAGGCGCGGCAGAAGATCTGCGCCGGCCCGATGATCTGGCTGAAGAACACCGAGGACGTCATCGGCAGCAATTCGCCGCGCGCAACCAGCGGCGCGCGCCATCGCTCCACCGCCTCCGCAAGGCGCGAATTCTGCGCGCGCTGCGCGGTGCGGACCTCTTCCGTCCATTCGCTGCGGGAAATCTCGAACAGATAACGCGCCTCGCGCCTGGAGGTCACGACCCATTCCAGGTGCGCGCGGATCAGGCGCGCGACCCCTTCCCTCGCCCCGCAGGAGTCATCGACCGCCGCGATGATGGCGGCGTGATAGCGGGCGAGAATTTCCAGGAAGAGCGTGCCGGCCAGTTCCTTCTTCGAACCGAAGAAGTGGAAGAAGCTGCCGTTGGACGCCCGTGCGCGGCTTCGAATGGCGGCCACCGTGGCGCCGTCGAAACCGTCGCGATCGAAAACCGCCAATCCCGCCGCCAGCAGATCCTCGCGTGCCGTCGTCACCCGCGCCCGTCTCCAACACTGTTAGATGGCTACTCTAGAGTGACACTCTAGAGGCGGTCAAGCGACGCCGCATCGGCAGACAGCCTCCGAGTGCAGGAGTGCTAGCGGGAGATAGGCGGCGTCGGCGGGCCGGAGGACGCGGGAGGCGAAGCGGGCGCCGTAGCCTCTACCGCGGAAGGCGACGCCGGCGACGGCGCTGCTGAGGAGTTCGGGTCCGGCTCGGGCGCGGTCGTTGCAGCAGCCGGCGGTGCTGCGTCGCTGCCAACGCTTTCCCTCGAAGGGTCGACCTTGGCGCTATCGGATCTGCCGTCACGGGACGGCCTTTCCGAATCGAGCGCGGGCGTCGCTGCCTCGCTGTCCGGCTTGTCCATCTCGCGCTTTATCGCGTCGGTCTTGGCCGGGTCGACCGCGGAGGTTTCAGGCTTGATGATGTCCCGCGAGATATCATCTTTTGGACTCTCGATGCGGATCGTATCGTCGGCTTTCGGCGGCTCTTCGACGGCGGCAGGCTTGGCCCGCCGTCCCCGCTTCTGCTTGACGTCCGGTTTGCCGTCGGTGGCGGCCCGCACCGGGGTCTGCCCATCGGGCGAATTGGCGGTCTCGGGCGCCGTGTGCGGCCGTGCAAGGCGCTCGCGGCCCCGGCGTCTCCGCTCGCCTTGCGGCGGGGCTGCCTCGCCATCCGGCTGGGAAGTTTCCTGGGCGGCCGGCTGCTGCCGGCGGCCCGACCGCTCGGGCTGCTCCGGCCTCGGATCCTGCTTGGCATCCTTCTGCCTGGCGTCTTTCTTAGCCTGGTCCTTGCTCTGATACTTGGGATCGGCGGCCCCGTTGGAGATCAGGTAGGACGAGAGCACCGAGGCCATATCGGAGCCCGTCGTATAGTGCTGGCGCAGAAAGCCCGGCAACGACGACGCCGCCGTGTTCTTCAACAGCCCCCGCGGGCTCTTGTGGCAGGCGCTGCAGGTGCTCGAGAATATCTGGGACGGGCTCTTGCCGGCGTCGAGATTTTCGGCGGCCCGTACCACGCCTGCTGTGAGGCAGCCGATCAGGAGCGTCACCGTCGCTAAACTGAGCGCTCGGCTCAACATTCCCTGCATTCTCCAGACGTAGAATCATTGCCGACGGCGCAAGAGGTGACCGAGGCGGGACACCTTTTAGCCGATTATGACGCGAATGGAAGCGTGCTTATTGGGTATCCGCGCGATTGCCACATCTGAGAATATCCGCTTTGACTCCAACGCACTACTGCCATGGCATCATCATACTTATGATATTGTTGATCCATCTCTGGAACAGCCGTTCCGGGGGTAGATCGGTGTAACGGTCGTTCGCTCCATTGGTGTCTCGATGGACCGGTTGTTGCGTTATTTCCTGGGCCAGTTCATTCGTCGCGGTACGATAAGTTTTACGACCGCGAGCGGGACGAGATTTACCTGCGGGAACGGAACCGGCCGCCCGGTATCGGCGCGGTTCCTGACCGAACAGACCCAGCGCCGCATTCTCCTCAATCCTGAGCTGGCGCTTGGCGAAGCCTACACGGATGGCACGTTCGTCGTCGAGAACGGCACCATCGCGGAGGTGCTGGAGATCCTGCTCGATCAGCCCGAAATGGTGCCGCGCTGGGCCAGGCTGCAATGGTGGCTGCGCTATTTCAGCAGACACTTCAGGCAGTTCAATTGGCGCGGCCGTGCGAGAAACAACGTCGCCCACCATTACGACCTAGACGGGCGGCTCTATTCCCTCTTCCTCGATGCCGACAAGCAATATAGCTGCGCCTATTTCGAAACGGCGGATGCGACGCTCGACGATGCCCAGCTTGCCAAGAAGCGCCACCTCGCGGCCAAGCTCCTGATCCGGCGCGGCAACCGCGTGCTCGACATCGGCTCGGGCTGGGGTGGTCTTGGCCTTTATCTGGCAGAAATGACCGGTGCCGACGTCACCGGCATCACGCTCTCGACCGAGCAACTGCAGGTCTCCAATGCCCGCGCCGCCGAGAGGAAGCTGGCTCAGTCGGCCAGGTTCCTGCTCAGCGATTACCGCGATATCAACGGCCCGTTCGATCGCATCATATCGGTCGGCATGTTCGAACATGTCGGAGTCGACTTCTACGAGACCTTTTTCCGGCGCTGCGCCGAACTGCTGTCCGACGACGGCGTCATGCTGCTGCACTCGATCGGCCGCTCCACCGGCCCCGACGTGACGAGCCCGTGGATCACCAAATATATCTTCCCGGGCGGCTATATCCCCGCCCTTTCCGAGGTCATCCCCGCCATCGAGAAGGCCGGCCTTCTGGTCTGCGACATCGAGATCCTGCGCCTGCACTACGCGGAGACGCTGAAGTCCTGGCGCGACCGCTTCATGGCGCGGCGCGAAGAGGCGGTGCGCCTCTATGACGAGCGCTTTGCCCGCATGTGGGAGTTCTATCTGGCGGCGTCGGAAATGTCGTTCCGCAAGCAGAACCTGATGAACTTCCAGATCCAGCTCACCAAACGCCAGGGAATCGCGCCGATAACGCGCGATTACATCACGCGGGAAGAAGCAAGGTTGCGCGGGGTGGAACTCGGACGACGGCCACGGCTGCAATTGGCGGGCGAATAAGCCGCCGACACGACCTGCGCGTCAGTTTCGCAGGCTGTAGCGCGATGCATAAGGCGAACGCGCCAGCGCCGGACGGGCGAGCTGGGCGCGGACGGCGGCAAGCAGCTGGGCATCACAGGGCACGGCACGCAGTTCCGGGCGCGAAATCTGTTCCATGGTCTCGATCAGCTTCGACAACCACGAGCGTTGACCGCTTGCCGATCGCCATCCCTGAACTTGCTGACCCATCGCCTGTCCTTCCGGTCCGTTGCTACTGGCAACTCGACAATCGCCAGCCCGTTCCCGATTTCTTAACCAAACCATCCTGCGGCGAAGAAAATCACATGCGATGTGATCTACTTCACAGAAGGCCTTGCCGGTCCGCCGTAAATTTACGGACATGACCCAGCAGAGCTACCCAGCACCGTTCGATTCCGACATCCGGATCGACTACGCCCTGATCGCAGCCGGGATTGCCGCTACCGTGTTTGCGTTCGTCTACCTGATCCTGGTTTGATCAACGCTTAAGGCCGAAGCTCGAAAACATCCCGCACCTTTGGATAGGTCTGTCCGAGTTTAGGTAAGGTTCAGGCTTCGCTAAGATATTGCCTGGCATTTTCCGGAAAAGCGCCGCGCGCCGCCCGGTTTCCGCCGCAACCCCGTCAAGGCTCGACGTGCACCGGCCGGGATTCATTCACACCTCGCATGTGTGAATCGTGCATAAGAAAGCTTCCCACTTTCACCGCGCTCGCGAGTGGCGCTTTATCGCCGCCCGCTTCCGGCAATCGTTACCTTCCGGAATCCCGACAGCGCCAGAAATCTGAAGCATAATCCGACCCATGGCTGATTCGAACGTTCTCAAGCTCGCTCCCGACGCGGGAACTCCGGTTTACCGGAGCGCGCCCCACAATATCGAAGCGGAACAGAGCCTGCTGGGCGCCATTCTGGTCAACAATGACGCGTTCTACCGGGTCTCCGACTTCCTGGAAGCGAAGCACTTCTTCGAACCGATCCACCAGACCATCTTCGAGACCGCCGGCAGCCTGATCCGGATGGGCAAGGTCGCGACCCCCGTGACGTTGAAGACCTTCCTGCCCGCCGACACCGATATCGGCGGCATGACGGTTGGCCAGTACCTCGCGCGGCTCGCAGCCGAGGCCACCACGATCATCAACGCGCAGGACTACGGCCGCACGGTCTACGACATGTCGCTGCGCCGCGACCTGATCCGGATCGGCGAGGACATGGTCAACGTCGCCTTCGACGCGCCGGTCGACTTCACCCCGCGCACCCAGATCGAGGACGCCGAGCGCCAGCTCTACGAGCTCGCCGAGTCCGGCCGCTACGAAGGCGGCTTCCAGCGCTTTTCGCAGGCGATGAAAATCGCGCTCGACATGGCCGCCAATGCGTACCAGCGCGACGGCAAGCTGTCGGGCATCTCCACCGGCCTGCGCGATCTGGACTCGAAGATGGGCGGCCTGCAGCGGTCCGACTTGATCATCCTGGCCGGCCGTCCCGGCATGGGCAAAACCTCGCTGGCAACCAACATTGCCTATAACATTGCCAGAGCCTACCAGCCGGAGACCAAGGCGGACGGCACCACGACGGCCGTCAATGGCGGCGTTGTCGGCTTCTATTCCTGCGAAATGTCGGCCGAACAGCTCGCCACCCGTATTCTCGCCGAGCAAACCCGCATTGCCTCGAGCATGATCCGCCGCGGCGGCATCAAGCAGGAAGAATTCGACAAGATTCGCGACTATACGATCGAGCTGGAGCACCTGCCGCTCTATGTCGACGAGACCGGCGGCCTTTCGATTTCGCAATTGACGGCGCGCGCCCGGCGGCTGAAGCGGCAGCGGGGCCTCGACGTCATCGTCGTCGACTACATTCAGCTGCTTCAAGGCTCGGGCAAGCGCGGCAACGACAACCGCGTCCAGGAAGTCACGGAAATCACCACCAGCCTGAAGGCGCTCGCCAAGGAGCTCAACGTTCCGATCATCGCCTTGTCGCAGCTCTCGCGCCAGGTCGAAAATCGCGACGACAAGCATCCGCAATTGTCGGACCTGCGTGAATCCGGCTCGATCGAGCAGGACGCGGACGTCGTGCTGTTCGTCTATCGCGAAGAATATTATCTGCAGAACAAGGAGCCCAAGCCCGGCACGCCCGAGCACGAGAAGTGGAAGCTCGACATGGAGCTCGCCCACGGCAAGGCCGAGGTCATCATCGCCAAGCAGCGCCACGGACCGACCGGTACGGTCCCACTGCAATTCGAAGGGCAATACACCCGGTTCAGCGATTTCATCGAAGAGGACAACCTGCCCTACCGCGTGCCGTGATTCCGGCTTTCAGCGCAGTTGAACCGCAGCGTTCCGCCGCGTAAAACGGTGGCATGAACGTCGCCCCTGACCCCAAATCCATGCCGCAAGGCGCCCCGCTCTCGTCCGAGGCGAACCAGGTCGCCGTGCCCGCGACCGCAACCGGCGTGCTGACGGTCGATCTCGACGCCATCGTCGCCAATTGGCGCAAGCTCGAGAAGACGGCGGTTCCGGCCGAATGCGCCGGCGTCGTCAAGGCGGATGCCTATGGCTGCGGCGCTGCCCAGGTCGCGCGCGCCCTTGCCGGTGCCGGCTGCAAGACGTTCTTCGTGGCGACGCTCGATGAAGCGCGCGTCGTCCGTGCCGCAGCACCGGGGGCGGCGCTCTATGTGCTCGGCGGCTTCTTCCAGAACAGCGGCCCCGCCTATGCCGAGATCGACTGCAAGCCTGTCATCGGCGACCTCAACGAACTCGCCGAATGGGATGTGTTCTGCCGCCGCTCCGGCTGGTCGGGCGGCGCGGCCATTCACATCGATACCGGCATGAACCGGCTCGGGCTGACCGTGACCGAGGCCCAGGGCATCATCCCGCGCATCAATGCCGGCGATCACGGCATTACGCTGGTGATGAGCCACCTCGCCTCCGCCGAACTGCTCAACAATCCCGCCAATGCCCGGCAGCTCACCGCCTTCCGCGAGATCGCGAGCGTGTTCTCCGGCGTGCCGGCCTCGCTGGCGAATTCATCCGGCATTTTCTTAGGGTCCCAGTTCCAGTTCGATCTGGTGCGGCCGGGCTGTGCGCTCTACGGCATCAATCCGACGCCCGAAGCCGACAATCCGATGCAGCCGGTCGTCGAATTGAAGGCCCGCATCGTGCAGATCCGCAACGTCGAGCGCGGCGATACCGTCGGCTATGGCGGGACCTGGACCGCGCGGCGCCCGAGCCGAATAGCGATCGTGGCCGCCGGCTATGCCGACGGCTATTTCCGTGCGGCCAGCTCCAATGACGGCACCCGCGGCGCCGAGGTGGTGGTCGCCGGCCGGCGCTGCCCGGTCGCGGGGCGGATTTCGATGGACCTGACGGCGGTCGACATCACCGATCTCGACAAGAACGCCGTGCGGCGCGGCCACATGGTGACGCTGATCGGCGAAGGCATCACGGTCGACGAGCTCGCCCACCATTACGGCACCATCGGCTACGAGGTGATGACCAGCCTCGGCCGGCGTTATGCGCGGGTCTACAAGGGCGGCAATGCCGTTGCAGAGCCCGCCGCTCCGCCTCCTGCGGAGCCGGCGGCCGCTTCCAGCTAGTTCTTCGTTTCTGATATTCCTTCACGACGCTTCTTCTCGAAGTCGTCCATAGCTTTCTTACAGGAATCACTGATCGGCTCGTTTATGATGCAGCCGATAATACGGGCGGCTGGCATCTGGCCGGCGCAGTACTTGTCGAAATCAGGCTTGCAAGCTGCAAGTTGCTCAAATTGCTCAAGCGTCAGACGGTCTGCAGAGGCGCCGCCGGAGAGTACGACTGTTAGGGCGATAACAATCGGAACCAACTTCGGCATGGGGCCTGATCTTACTGCTTCTTCCGGCCGGCCAACACCTTCTTGCAGGCATCGCTGAGCTGATTCTGCTGCTTGTTCAGGCATGCGACGACGCGGCCGCCGCCGGGCAGCGTACCGGCGCAATATTTGTCATAATCCGCCTTGCAGGCGCCGCGCCCGTCGCCGGTCTGAGCAACGGCCGATCCGGAGCATCCGATGGCGAGCACGAGAATGGCAAAGCGTAGTTTCGACATGGAATCTCCGAATGTCTGCGACGCGTCAGGCGAAGCACAGTGATGCCGGCTAGCTCTACATGAAGATCGCGACGTTCAACATCAATAATGTCAACCGCCGCCTGCCCAACCTGTTGCGCTGGCTGCGCGCAGCGAAACCCGACGTTGCCTGTCTGCAGGAACTGAAATCGACCGATGCCGAGTTCCCTATTCTGGCGATCGAGAAGGCCGGCTACGGCGCGGTGTGGCGCGGACAGAAGGCCTGGAACGGCGTCGCCATCCTCGCGCGCAACACCGAGCCGGTGCTGACCCGGACCGCCCTGCCCGGCGATCGCGACGATGACGAAGCGCGTTACATCGAGGCCGCCGTCAACGGCATCCTCGTCACCAGCCTCTACCTGCCGAACGGCAATCCGCAGCCGGGGCCGAAATTCGATTACAAGCTCGACTGGTTCAAACGGCTGCGGTCGCATGCCGCAAAACTGCTCAAGCAGGACATTCCCGTGGTGCTGGCCGGCGACTACAACGTCGCGCCGACCGCATCGGATATCTATCCGACAAAGTCGTGGGACAGGGACGCACTGATCCAGCCGAAAAGCCGGGCCGCCTTCAAGGCGCTGGTGGACCAGGGCTGGACCGACGCCATCCGCACCCTGCATCCGGCAAAACCGATGTTCACGTTCTGGGACTACAAGCGCAACCGCTGGCCGCGCGATGCCGGGCTGCGGCTCGATCATCTCTTGCTGAGCCCACAGGTCGCAACCCGCCTCGTCAAGGCCGGTGTCGATCGCAAGGTTCGCGGCGAGGAAGGCGCCAGCGACCATGCGCCGGCCTGGATCGTGTTGCGTTAGATACTTCCGCGGTACGACACAGGGCGCGGATACAAAATTACGAAAACAACCCCATGCAAAGTAGGATGGACGGGGTTCGCCGCACGCCCACCCCCTGCGTCTCGGGTACGAGATGGCCCTTTCGGCCCAGCCTGATCTCCTCCTGCTCTGGGCCGGCGGAGGCCTGGCCGCCAAGTCAGCCCTTTCGTGTGTGGCCCCAGGCTGCGTCCCAATCCTCGCCGGCGGCGTCGATGACGCGGCCGTCGGCCTCGAAGAACTTGTTCGGCACCTGGAAGATCGCCAGCATCAATCCGCCTTCCGGGCACCAGGCGACGTGACGGCTGCCCTCTTCGCGCCAGATGAATTCGCCGGCCTTGCATTCGACGCCCTGCGCCGGACCTTCCTTGTCGACAAGCGAGCCTTCGAGCACGTAGGTCTGCTCGATGTTGACGTGTTCGTGGTCGGGCAGCACCGCGCCCGGCGCGAACCGCATCAAGGCCGTCATCAGGCCGGTCTTGCGATCGAACAATAGCGTCTTGGCTTCGCAGCCGGGGAACCGGGTCTTCTGCCATTCCATGCTGGCGGGGCGAACCAAATGGGAATGCGCGTCTGCGGTCTGCGCCTTGGTCGGCGTCACGGCGTCCATTGGCGATCCTCCGTTCTGATTGTTTGGACGCGATCCTAGCAGCTTTGCCTTGTGCCGCCAGCCGGCCGGTGTGCGCTGCGGAACGCTGCCTTGCTCGCCCGCGCTGCCGGCGATAGGATCGCTGCACCAGCCGCTGTCGTGGAGCCCGATTGAAATGGAAGCTCTGCAACATTCGTTCATCTGCAAGGGATGCTGGGAGCAGATGCACATGCCGGTGGTGCTTCGCGGCGTCGCCTCGGCGCCCTATCGCGCATTCGGCATTCGCCCGAGCCGGATGAATCCCAACACCTGCACCATCTGCGAGCTGATGTTCACCAAGGTGATGCGGGCGCGGAAAATCACCATCGACGCGACCATCATGTTTGCCGACCTGCGCGGCTATACCAGCCTGTCGCAGTCGCAATCGGCGGATGCGGTCTCCGGGCTGCTCGACGCCTTCTACGATGAATGCGCCAGTGCGATCTGGCAGCACGACGGGCTGCTCAACAAGACGATCGGCGACGCCGTGATGGCGGTCTTCAATTTTCCCTTGCGGCGGGAAACCCACGCCAGAAACGCCGTGCTTACGGCCCGCGACATCCAGGCGAATTGGCGCGACCGGCGCGAGAGCCTTGCCCGCGCGCATGGCCTCAACCCCGACGAACTGGGAATCGGGATCGGCATCCATACCGGCGACCTCAGCTTCGGCTAGTTCGGCCATTCGCACCGCGACCTGACGGCGATCGGCACCGTCGTCAACACCGCCTCGCGCGCCCAGTCGGTGGCCGAAGCCGGCCAGATCCTGGTGACCAAGGCCGTGTTCGACCGTTCGCAGCCGGATTTGAAGGACAGCCCCTCGAAGCCATTCCAGCTCAAGGGATTTGATGCCCCGGTCGAGCTCTACGCGGCCTGACGCCCCTCACCACAAATTCTTGCCGTCGATATCAGTCACCGGCACCGCGTCGAGATCGAAATCGTCGAACAGGCGCGAATTGACGCCGACCTTCGGATTGTCGAAGTCCGGCTTGCCGGTCGACCAGTCAGGCGATTCCGAATAGGTGCCGCAACCGCAACTGGCGCAGAAATGGTGCTTGACGGTGCGGCTGCCCCATAGATAGGTCGCGACATTTTCCGGCGGCGAGATCAGGCGAAATTGCGCCGGCTTGTAATAGGCCCACAAGGCGCCGCGCTTGGAACACAGCGAGCAGGTGCAGCGCGTCACGTCGGCCGGCGCCTCGGTCACCTCGAATTGTGTCTGGCCGCAATGGCAGCTTCCCTTGATTGGCACGACCGCCTCCTTTTCCTCTGATATCCGGACTCGTAACCTCAGCCTGCTGCCACCATGATGTCAGCATCAGGGAATCGCGAGACTTCAGGGTGGGCTTCCTCTTCGTCCTCATTGTCGGCCTTATCGCCGGCACCATCTCGGGCATCGTCGGCACCGGTTCGTCGATCATGCTGATGCCGGTATTGGTCTATCAATACGGGCCGAAGGAAGCCGTTCCGATCATGGCGGTCGCGGCCGTGATGGCGAACTTCTCGCGCATTCTCGCCTGGTGGCGGGAGGTCGACTGGCGCGCCTGCCTGGCCTATTCGGCCACGGGGATCCCGGCCGCCGCCCTCGGCGCGCGGACGCTGCTGGCGCTGCCCTCGCATGCCGTCGATATCGCGATCGGCCTGTTCCTGATCGCGATGGTGCCGATCCGGCACTGGCTCGCGCGGCATCAGCTCAAAGCGCAGCTTTGGCATCTGGCGGCAGGCGGCGCGATCATCGGCTATCTCACCGGCATCGTGGTCTCGACCGGTCCGCTCAGCGTGCCGCTGTTTCTGTTTTACGGGCTAACCAAGGGCGCCTTCCTGGCCACCGAAGCGGCAAGCTCGCTCGGGCTTTACTTAAGCAAGTCGGTCACATTCGAGCGTTTTGGCGCGCTGACTCCAGACATCGCGCTGAAAGGCCTGGTTGCGGGCTCTTCCCTGATGGTCGGCGCCTTCATCGCCAAAGGCTTTGTGTTGCGGCTCAAGCCGGACGTCTTCCGGCTGTTGATGGACGGCATCATGCTGGCCGCCGGTCTCACCCTGCTGTGGACGGCTTTTTCGTAAGCAAACCGGACAAGCCATCTGAACCATCCGCCCGCGACGGCCGACCAAGTGACGCGCGTCACATCCAGTCCGCAGCTGACCCTAGATCAATGCCGGGCTTGGATTCGCATCACCCACGTCCGGAGAGATTGAAAATGCCCAAGGGGAACATCGGGGGAATTATCGGCGCTGTTGTCGCCGTCATCGTCATCGCCATCATCGCCGCGGGAAGCTGGTACACCGTCGATCAGACCGAGCGCGGCGTGAGGCTGCGCTACGGCGCGGTCATCGGCACCGCGCAGCCGGGCCTCGGCTTCAAGCTCCCCTTGATGGACAGCGTCGAGAAGGTCAGCGTCAAGACGCTCACCTACACCTGGGACAAGATGAACTCCTACTCCTACGACCAGCAGCCCGCCGATCTCAAGATCAGCGTCACCCTGCGCGCGTCGCCGGAGAAGGTGGCCGATCTCTATGCCAAGTTCGGCGGGCTCGACACCGCGGTCAAGCAGGTGGTCTCCCCGGCCGTGAACCAGCAGGTCAAGATCGTGTTCGGCCGCTACACGGCCGTGAAGGCCATCCAGGAACGCGGCGCGCTCAATTCCGCGATCAAGGACGCCATCACGGCGTCGCTGAAGGACGATCCGATGATCATGATCGAGAGCGTCCAGCTCGAAAACATCGAATTCTCTGCCAACTATCTGCACTCGATCGAGCAGCGCATGCTGGCCGAGGTCGAGGTGCAGAAGCTGCAGCAGAACGCCGAGCGCGAAAAAGTGCAGGCGCAGATCACCGTGACCCAGGCAACCGCCAAGGCCAACGCGGTCCGCGCCGAGGCGCAGGCCGCGGCCGACGCGCTGCGGCTCAACGGCGAGGCCCGCGCCACCAACATCAAGCTCACCGGCGAGGCCGAGGCCGCCGCCATCGAGGCCCGCGCCAAGGCGCTCGGCACCAACCCGAACCTCGTTACCCTGGTGCAGGCCGAACGCTGGAACGGCGTGCTGCCGACCACGATGGTGCCGGGCTCGGCGGTGCCGTTCGTGTCGGTGAAATAGGACCATGCTGATCTGGCGGCGCCCGGGATGGTCCCGGACGCCGCCATCACGTGCCGATATCAGAGACCGATCATGCCGAAAGTCCTCGCCCTCGCGAGCGTCCTCGCCGTTCTCGCCATGCAAACCTCCTCGCACGCTGCGCCGACGTTTGACGGGCTCTGGGCAACCAGCAAAAAAGATTGCCGCGACAAGGATGGGCCTGACAGCAAGACCTTCATCGACCTCGATAACGTCATCAAGGGCAAGCCGGCGCCGCTCGTCGACCAGTACGAAAATCATTGCCGGGTCGACCGCAAGACGCCGGCCGGCGACGGGCTGGTTCTGTCGACGACCTGTTTCGAATTCTGGGACGACTACAACAAGGGCGCAAACGGGCGGAAGGTGACGATCAGGCTTTCGCCCGGGCCGAACGACACGATCAAGATCGACGGCAAGCCTCACCTGCTTTGCAAGCGCAAGAGCGACCTTCCCAAGAAGCCATAATCATTGCGGTGCCGACGCACTGCGAACGGCAAAACGCGGCGACCACTGACACACAACGCAACGGAAAGTGTTCGGCCGCATCCGGCTGCGCGAGTCCCTTCATGCCCGGCCGCATGCTAAATGCGCGAACTCTGATCTTCTCTCCGGGAATTGAGCTGTGGGCGCGCTGATTTTTGATTTCGACGGCGTCATCGCGGACAGCGAGTCGATCGCCAATACCGTTCTGGCGGAAACCGTTACCGGGCTCGGTCATTCAACCACGCTCGACCAAGCCCTTGCCCGCTATTCCGGCCGGAGGTGGGACGAGGCCGTGGCAGAGATCGAAGCGGCGATCGGGCGGCCGCTGCCTTCCGATTTTTCCGGCCAGCTCAAGCTTGCGACGCTGGACCGTTTCCGAACCGATTTGAAGGAGGTGAGCGGGGCGACCGATTTCATCCGGCGCTTTGCCCATATCCCCCGATGCATCGCCTCCTCCAGTTCGATCGATCGCCTGCAGCTATGCCTCTCGGTGCTGGACCTGGAAGCGGAATTCGGCGGTCACGTTTTCAGTGCGGATATGGTCGCGCGCGGAAAGCCGCATCCGGACATTTTTCTGCTCGCCGCAAATAGGTTGGGCGTGCACCCGGAGCAATGTCTCGTGATCGAAGACAGCGCCGGCGGAATCAGGGCGGCCGTTGCCGCCGGGATGACGGTCGTCGGCCTCTGTGCAGCCAGCCACATTCGCGACGGCCATGATCTCAAGCTGCGCGATGCCGGAGCCGTGCATCTGGCGCATTCCTGGCTGGACGTCGAACGCTTCGCCGTTCAGTTTTTCGAAGGCTAGGCGGCGTGGACAAATTCCCTATTGCGCGGCGGCGGCTGTCGGCTGCTAAGTGGACCGTCCCTTCGCAAAGCCCTCCGCAATGCGACGCTTGATAACTTCGATTGTCTCGTCACGGAGTTCCGCAAGATCGACTGGCTCGCCTGTAGCGATTCTTTTTTGGATCATGCTGATAGGATGGCAGGCGATTGCATAGTCAGGTGGGGATAGCGACATTTCCGACCCGTATTCATCAGTGACCCGAACCCACTCCCAGCCCGTCATCTCTGAGATCGTTTCGCCGAATGCGATACCCACGGCGATCTGCGCCTTGTCGTAGTCGCGAAAACTCTCTGCCACGACCTGATAAAGTTCCTGCACCTTCTCGATGGTGAGGGGACTGGCACTATCAAGGTATTGTGCCGCGAGAGCCAAAACGTCTTGCCTGTCCCCTTCTTCGTCGCGGGATAGTGAACGAATTTCCAATATCGTACTCACGATTAGCCGCTGGCGGTTCGGTAGTTCAAACCCGATTGACGCGCATGGCAAGGGGCTTCGAGGCCGCTTTTTGGGCAGGCGCCCGGAGCAGAACCGCTCAATCGTCCGGCATGCTCTGGCGGCTCCGCTGCGGCGCTCCAAGGCGCGACGATGGCCGAAACCTTCCTCGGCATGGTCCAGCATCGCCAGATACTGGCTCAGATTTGTCCACGCCGCCTAGGACACCCGCCCTCAGGTGGTATCATGCCGGCGCGAACGGCGCCTTGCGCCGTGGCATGGTGCATCATCCGATACATTCAGTTTGGGGACGAGTGTCTTGAGCACGTTGGCGGAAATGACGGATATGACAAATCTCCGGAGCGGAGCAGCCGGGCGAACCAACGCCCAGCAAGACACCCAGAAGTTCGCTGAAGCCGCGATTGCGGACAGCAAGCGCCAGGGTCTCCTTCTCGCTGTCCGCGCCCGCTGGGTCGCGCTGGCCGTGATTGCCGTCAGCTTGCCGATCATCAATCCGAACTGGGACGTGATTTACTACGTCGTGATGCTCGGCCTGTTTGCCCTGATCGGCTGGGCCCAATTGAAAGTCGGCAAGGTGGGCCGTTCGGTGCAGGAGCTTTTCCTGATCTTTTGCGATCTGGCATTGATGACCTTCCTCACCGTCGTGCCGAATCCGCTGAGCGCCGAGAACTGGCCGATCGGCATGCAATTCCGGTTCGAGACGTTCATCTATTTCTTTGTCTTCCTGGCAACCGCGACCCTTGCCTATTCATGGCGAACGGTGGTCGCGATGGGCTTTTGGACGTCAGCGGTGTGGGCGCTCGGCGTCGGCTGGGCCTACCTGCAGCCCGCAACCCATGCCGGGTTGTCGGAACGCGTGCGAGCCGCCATCGGCTCCGACCACAGAATGTTTCACATCATCAACCCCACAGCGATCGGCATTCCGGAACGCTTCCAGGAAATTACGGTGTTCCTGATCGTCGCCATGACGTTGGCGCTGGCGGTGCGTCGTTCGAATGCGCTCCTGATCAGCCACGCCGGGATCGAACGCGAACGCGCCAACCTGGCGCGGTATTTCTCGCCCAACGTCGTCAGCCAGTTGTCTGTCAATGACGAGCCGCTCACGCGGGTTCACACCCAGGACGTCGCGGTATTGTTTGCCGATATCGTGGGATTCACCACCTATGCCGATGGACGAGACCCAAGGGACGTCATCGGCACGCTGCGACAATTCCATGAGCGGATGGAAAGAGAAGTGTTTCAGCACGGCGGAACGCTCGACAAATATCTCGGCGACGGCCTGATGGCGACGTTCGGCACGCCGTTCGCCGGCGATTCCGACGCGTTGAACGCCCTGCGTTGCGCGCGGGGCATGATCGCCTCGATTGCGGAGTTGAACAGAGAGCGGAAGGATCGCAACGAGCCGCCGATCCAGGTCAGCGTCGGCTTGCACTATGGGCAGGTCGTACTTGGGGACATCGGCCTCAACCGGCTCGAATTCGCCGTGATCGGCACCACCGTGAACGCGGCGAGCCGGCTCGAGGCGCTGACCCGCGAATTCGGCTGCGCCATCGTCGTCAGCGACGCGCTGGTGCAGCAGGCGCGCACCGAAACGAGCCAGTCGAGCGTCGATTTCGCGTCGCTGATCGAGCAGCCCGCGCAAAGCATTCGTGGGCTTGAGCGGCCGGTCGGCATCTGGACGTGTGCGGGCGTTGTTAATTAGAAACCAGCGCATCGACGGCTGCAATGCTTGGTGCAGAACGTGGTTATTTCTCGCCTTTTTCGTAGTTGATCGAAAACATCGGAAAGAAACTGCGCTGGTGTTTCATACGCAACGTGTCACCAATTTTTATTGTGCTTGCCTTCCGTCTCTCACCACCGTCTTCCGTAACAACTTCGACATCCGGATTCTCGATGATTGCATAATTGATGTCTAGCATGTGCGCCGGTGTCGCATTGTAAATACTTGCGTAGAACTCACCAACCCTGATGGCGTCCCCATAACTCGTAATTAGACGCGGAACATCATCGTGGAGTTGCGCCCTAGCCTGGGCGCGCCCTGCTTCGTCAAATAGGTACAACATGCTATCGACCTCGCTAGGATCATAGGTCAGCATGTTAAGCCCAGATCGGCCAAAGTGAGCCTGAGAACTGCTATTCTGGTGCAAAATGTCGTTGTACTCTTGCCGGGCGCGCACGGAATTGGCGAAATGAATAAGCCAATAACGCCAGCCATTTGGATTATGAATTGAGAACGGACTGACGTAGCGAGCACATCCTCGAAAGGCATCAAACACGATCCTTTCAGCGGCCCCTAGCCAAGCATGTCTATTCATCAATCGACTGAGTTCTGCAAGTTGGGAGCCGGAAACGCCAAATGGCTCAAGCTTCTTGGCGAGGGCATTGGGGTCCGACTTATTCAAAAACGTAATGAGCGTCTCAATACCAAACGTATAAAAAATCTCTGCAGACGCGAACGAGCCGATGATGTCAACGATCGTTTTGATATCAACCTTGCTCGTACCGCATTGGTCTAGGTTGAAGAGCACATTCTGGTAACTTCCGACCTCAATCAATTGCTTAATTCGAGGATACGCTGACTCAAACTCGCTACTAAAGTATTCCACTCGAATATGCAGCCTCGGGACGTTTTGCGAAATGTCAGTAAGCTGCGGTGCCAAATTCTCCTTGAGCAAATCGACAGTTTCCGAGGCGAAGTCATTGAGAACGAGTAGGCACTCTATGTCGATGGGCGACATTCGCTCGACGAGGCGCTTTACGTTGAAAGACTCAGCGGCCTTACGCAGTTCATCGACGAAGATCAGAGGGGAACCAAGACTGCCGTCCTTGTATCGCCCGCCGCCCGCGAAGCCATCAACGATAGCGAGCCTGAAACGTGACTGCTGCGGAAGCTGGCATCGGACTGCCAGGTAGCGCGCAACATACTCACCCACCACTTTGTGCTTTCGCTTCGAGTGCTCTTCAAGCGTCGCACCTGTTTTCCAATCATACTGCTTCTCTACCATCTGCCCCCTTCCAACTCTCAATCGACTGGGGCAGCAGAGGTCACGGGGTTTGCAAACTGACCGGCATATCGTCCCAGACCTTCTCGCGATAAATACGCCCGTTGGCCTTCTTGGAACGCCGCTTGTTGTCTTTCCCCCATGCACCCCACTGCTTGAAGAAAAATGTTGTGCGTTGAAGCGCGCACTGTTCAAAGATTTGATCGATCCATTCTTCTCGTATCGGGCGGGCCGCCCGACCGCTCTCGCCGCCAACGATGGCCCAATGAATATCCGCCAGGTTAATCTTCCCAACAGGGCCTATTAGCGGCTCGAAGGAAATGAAGCGTATAGCGGCAGGCACAGCGCGAAGGTGGTCAGCTCTTTCGACTGCCTCGTCATTTTCAATGCTCGTCCCGAGCCATACGTTCGGAAGCACATCCGGGACTTTCTTACCGAGAAGCCTGCCCATACGTTCAGGCCGTTTTGTCAAAATCTGATAGTGGTGATGAGGCGTTGCGCGCATAACGTCCCATACTCTCAGAATGAACCCATCGCTCACGTGCTCATGAAAGAGATCGCTCATCGAATTGACGAAGATCTTTTTCGGCTTTTTCCATCGCAGTGGAATGTCGAGTGCGCTCCGGTCTTCACGAACGACACCGTTCCAAATTGTACGCTTGCCGCTTCGACGGGTGAGCCCTTTGTATTTTTCGACGTCCATCGCCTGCAATCGTCTAGCCATCTCCATAGCGTAACAATTGGTGCAACCGGCGCTGACAATCGTGCACCCTGCGACGGGATTCCAGGTGGCGTCAGTCCATTCGATCTGTGTCTCGGCCATTGGAGGTCTCCGCCTAAGCCTCGTTACGCTGGCGTACAAAATAGCGAAAAGTCCTTACAAAGGATTCCGATCGAACATCCTTGCTTTTGACGCGGTCAACAATAAACGCTATAGAACAAAATAAGAACGAAAAAGTCAATTCGTTCCTCTACCTATGGATGCATAGCTCAATTCCGCCAATCATACGATAGCCTTAAGTGATCGAGTCTCCATGGCCAAATCCACCCTCTCCTTCGTCTGCCAGAACTGCGGCGCGGCGTATAACCGCTGGCAGGGCAAGTGCGAGTCCTGCGGCGAGTGGAACACGCTGGCCGAGGAGGACACGGCCGGCAGCGTGCCGGTGTCGATCCGCTCGAAGCGCCGGGGCCGGACGTTTGCGCTGGAATCGCTGACCGGCAAGAGCAACGACGCCCCGCGCCTGTCCTCCGGCATGACCGAGCTCGACCGCGTCACCGGCGGCGGTTTTGTGCGCGGCTCGGTGCTGCTGGTCGGCGGCGATCCCGGCATCGGCAAGTCGACGCTGCTGACGCAGGCCACCAGCCTGATGGCGCGCGCCGGGCATCGCGCGGTCTACATCTCCGGCGAAGAGGCGGTGGCACAGGTGCGGCTGCGCGCCGAGCGGCTGGGCCTCGCCGATGCGCCGGTGCAGCTTGCCTCCGAAACCTCGGTCGAGGACATCGTCTCGACCCTGTCGGAGGGCGCGGTGCCGCGCCTGATCGTGATCGATTCGATCCAGACCATGTGGACCGACACGGTGGAATCGGCGCCGGGAACGGTGACACAGGTCCGCGCCTCGGCACAGGCGCTCATTCGATTCGCCAAGAAATCCGGCGCGGCGATCATTCTGGTCGGCCATGTCACCAAGGATGGCCAGATCGCGGGCCCCCGCGTGGTCGAGCACATGGTCGATGCGGTGCTGTCGTTCGAAGGCGAAGGCTCGCAGCATTTCCGCATCTTGCGCGCGATGAAGAATCGTTTTGGGCCGACCGACGAAATCGGCGTGTTCGAGATGACGGGCCTTGGCCTGCGCGAGGTCTCCAACCCCTCCGAACTGTTCCTTTCTGAACGCGACCTCGGCAGCCCCGGCACGGCGGTGTTTGCCGGAATCGAAGGCACCCGGCCCGTCCTGGTGGAATTGCAGGCGCTGGTGGCGCCGACGACGCTGGGCACTCCCCGCCGGGCCGTGGTGGGCTGGGACCCGAGCCGGCTGTCGATGGTGCTGGCGGTGCTGGAGGCCCATTGCGGGGTCAAACTGTCCGGCTACGACGTCTATCTGAACGTGGCGGGCGGTCTGCGTATCCAGGAGCCTGCGGCCGACCTTGCCGCCGCCGCCGCCCTGGTTTCGTCCTTGGTAAACGCACCGTTACCGACGGACGCGGTTTATTTCGGCGAAATTTCGCTCTCGGGTGCGGTCCGGCCGGTGGCGCAGACCTCGGCGCGGCTGAAAGAGGCCGCCAAACTCGGCTTTGGGCGCGCCATTCTGCCCGAATCGGCCCGGGGCGAGGTTGGCGGCGATGGCGGCTTGGCGCTGAACGCCGTCGGCGGGCTGACCAGCCTGGTCGCTGAAATCGCGGCGCGCGGCACCCCGAGAGGCAAGGCGGATAACAATCGCGAGGGTGCAACGGAGAAAAATGCCACACCAGCGCGATTCCGTCGTGAAAACAGCTAAAGCGGCGTGACGTGCCCCGCCCTCGCCGCTATACAACGCGCGCGAAATGGCGGGCGGGATGGCGCGATATCCGGCCTTGCGGGATGCAGCGTCTACCCCTCACTTGGGGTGAACCTGCCCCCGCCGATTCGCTGCTTTAGGGACTTACGAGCGGACCTGACCAGCCGATGCCGATTACGATACTCGATCTCGTCCTGCTCGGAGTGATGCTGATCTCGGGGCTGCTCGCCATGGTGCGCGGCTTCATGCGCGAAATCCTGTCGATCGCGGCCTGGGGCGCGGCGGCGCTGGTGACGCTGTACGCCTTCTCGAAGCTGATGCCGTCCGCCAAAGCCTATTTCGGCAGCGATACGATCGCGACCGTGGTGGTCGTGGCCGGCACCTTCATCGGTACCCTGATCGTCGTCTCCGTCATCACGGTGCGGATCTCCGACATGATCCTGGATTCGCGGATCGGCGCGCTGGACCGCACCCTGGGCTTCCTGTTCGGCCTCGGCCGCGGCCTCCTGATCGTCGTGGTCGCCTTCCTGTTCTTCAGCTGGCTGGTCCCGGACAAGCAGCGGCCGGACTGGATCACCGGTGCGAAGTCCCGGGTGGTCCTGCAGGGAACCGGGGATTGGTTAATGTCGCTCTTGCCTGACGACCCCGAGAACACCATCTTAAAGAGATTCAAGAAGAATAAACCGGAAGACGATCAAACTGACGCCGACCAGGCTGCGCCTGCAACCGGCGATGGCTACAGTAAACCTGCCCGCGACAGCCTTAAAAAGCTGATCGAGAAACCCGCGGGCCGCTAATTCTGGCCAAGACAGAGAGGCGATGGACGCGATGCAGAACCCTTCCGATCCCGCCGGCCAACCCGATCTGGATCACGGCATCGAGTTGCAGGACGATCTCGAAGGCGACACGCTACGCGAGGAATGCGGCGTGTTCGGCATCTTCGGCCACTCTGAAGCCGCTGCTGTCACCGCGCTCGGGCTTCACGCCTTGCAGCATCGCGGCCAGGAGGCCGCCGGCATCGTCTCCTTCGACGGCTCGCGGTTTCACTCGGAGAAGCGGCTCGGCCTGGTCGGCGACACCTTCTCCCGCCGCGAGGTGATCGAGCGCCTCCCCGGCAACCTCGCGGTCGGCCATGTGCGCTATTCCACGACCGGCGCCAACATCCTGCGCAACGTGCAGCCGCTGTTCGCCGAACTCAATGCCGGCGGTTTCGCGGTCGGCCACAACGGCAACCTCACCAACGGGCTGAGCCTGCGCCGCGAACTGGTGCGCAACGGCGCCATGATGCAATCCACCAACGACACCGAAGTGATCCTGCACCTGGTGGCGCAGTCGAAGCGCAGCCGCTTCATCGATCGCTTCATCGAGTCGCTGCGCGCGATCGAGGGCGCCTACGCGCTGGTCGCGCTCACCAACAAGAAGCTGGTCGGCGCACGCGATCCCCTCGGCATTCGCCCGCTGGTGCTGGGCGATCTCGACGGCCGCCCGATCCTGACCTCGGAAACCTGTGCGCTCGACATGATCGGCGCAAAATATGTCCGCGACATCGAGCCCGGCGAGATCATCGTGTTCGACGAGGCCGGCGCGCACAGCCACAAGCCGTTCCCGCCGAAGCCGCCGCGGCCCTGCATCTTCGAATACATCTATTTCGCGCGGCCGGATTCCATCGTCGGCGGCCGCTCGGTCTATGACGTCCGCAAAGCCTTCGGTGCGCAGCTCGCGCGCGAGAGCCACCCCGAGGTCGACGTCGTGGTGCCGGTGCCGGATTCCGGCGTGCCCGCGGCCGTCGGCTACAGCCAGTTCTCCGGCGTGCCGTTCGAGCTCGGCATCATCCGTAACCACTATGTCGGCCGCACCTTCATCCAGCCGACGCAGAGCGTGCGCGAGCTTGGCGTGCGCATGAAGCATTCGGCCAACCGCGCCGCGATCGAGGGCAAGCGGATCATCCTGATCGACGACTCGCTGGTGCGCGGCACCACGTCGAAGAAGATCGTGCGCATGATGCGCGACGCCGGCGCCCGCGAAGTGCATTTCCGCCTCGCCTCGCCGCCGATCCTCTATCCCGACTATTACGGCATCGACCTGCCGGACCGCGGCGGCCTGCTCGCCGCGACCCACTCGCTGGAGGAGATGAAGGAGATCATCGGCGCGGACTCGCTGGCGTTCCTGTCGATCGACGGCATGTACCGCGCCATGGGCGAGCCGGGCCGCGACCCCGCCAACCCGAAATTCTCGGACCACTGCTTCACCGGCGCCTATCCGACCCACCTCACCGACCAGACCCAGGTCGAGCCGCAGCCCCGGCAATTGTCGCTGCTGGCGGAGGCGAGCTGACGGCCGCATTTACGGCGACCCATTCGGTAATTTCCGTCATGGCCGGGCTTGTCCCGGCCATCAACGTCTGTAAAACCCGCCAAAAGACGGACGGACCGATATCATGACCAAACCCCTCGCCTCCCGGATCGCGCTCGTTACCGGCGCCTCGCGCGGCATCGGCTACGCCACAGCCCGCGCGCTCGCCCGCGCCGGCGCGCATATCATTGCCGTGGCGCGCACGCAGGGCGGCCTGGAGGAGCTCGACGACGAGATCCGCAAGGAGGGCGGCAGCGCGACGCTGGTGCCGCTCAACCTCACCGATTTCGACGGCATCGCTCGGCTCGGCGCGGCGCTGCACGAGCGCCATGGCAAGCTCGACATTCTCGTCGGCAATGCCGGCGTCGCCGGCCCCTCCTCGCCGCTCGGCCATATCGAGCTGAAGCCGTGGAACGACGTCATCGCGGTGAACGTCACCGCGAACTTCCAGCTCATCCGCTGCATGGACCCGCTGCTCCGGGTTTCCGACGCCGGCCGCGCCGTGTTCGTCACGTCAGGCGCCGCCAGCAAGGCGAACGCCTACCAGGGTCCCTACGCGGCCTCGAAGGCCGCGCTGGATACACTGGTGCGCTCCTGGGCCAACGAGACCGTGAGCACAAAACTGCGCGTCAATTTGTTCAGCCCCGGCCCGATCCGCACCCGCATGCGCGCGGCGGTATTTCCCGGCGAAGACCCGATGACGCTGGATACGCCGGAGCAAGCCGCGGAGTTCATCGTGCCGATGTGCGCGCCGGACTGGACCGAAACCGGCAAGCTCTATGACTACAAGGCGCGCAAGCTGTTGAGCTTCCGCGCGCCGGAGTAAGCAGCGTCATTGCGCGTTCTCTGCCGTCATTGCGAGCGCAGCCAAGCAATCCATATTGCCGCGTGCTGAGCCATGGATTGCTTGGTCGCTTCAGCGCAAAATTGCTTCGCAATTTTGTCGCGAGCTCCTCGCGATGACGGCGGATAGGTTGACTCCCATTCCTCCCCACGATTGACTGCCTTCCAAGCGGGACAACCGCCAAGAAAAATCATCGGGAGGCATTCATGACGCCGAAGTGCACGCGCGCTCGCCTGACTCTCTCCAGAACCATTTCCGCCGGCTTCACCGCTGTCATGCTTGCCGCGGCGCCGGCTGCCTCGCACGCCGGTGACATCCCGACCTTCGCCGTCGACGCCTCATGGCCAAAACCGCTGCCGAACAACTGGCTGCTCGGCCAGGTCGGCGGCATCACCGTCGATGCGCAGGGGCATATCTGGGTCATCCATCGTCCGCGCTCGCTCACCGACGACGAGAAGGGTGCGACACTCAATCCGCCGCGCTCCAAGTGCTGCGTGCCGGCGCCGCCGGTGCTCGAGTTCGACGCCGACGGTAATCTGTTGCGCTCATGGGGCGGCCTCGGCGAAGGCTATGAATGGGTCGGCCGCGAGCACGGCATCGAGGTGGACGACAAAGGTTTTGTGTGGATCGGCGGCAATGCCGACAACGACAACGCCATCCTGAAATTCACCGCCGACGGCAAGTTCGTGATGCAGATCGGCACGATCGCGCCAAGCAGAGGCTCGAACGACACGACGCAGCTCGGCAAGCCGGCCGAGACCGCTGTCGACAAGGACGCCAACGAAATCTTCGTCGCCGACGGCTATGGCAATCGCCGCGTCATCGTGTTCGACGCCACGTCAGGCGCCTACAAGCGCCACTGGGGCGCCTACGGCAAGCCGCCGAGCGACGACAAGCAGGCCCCCTATGATCCCAGCGGGCCGGCCCCGCAGCAATTCGCCAACCCCGTGCATTGCGTGAAGCTCGCCAATGACGGGCTGCTCTATGTCTGCGATCGCATGAACAACCGCATCCAGGTGTTCAGAAAAGATGGAACCTTCGTTAAGGAATGGTTTTACGAAAAGAACACCCGCGGCAACGGCGCGGTGTGGGATATCGCGATCTGGCCCGATCCCAAGCAGACCTATCTCTTGAGCGCCGACGGCGAGAACAACGAAATCCGGGTGCTGAAGCGGGACGATGGTACCGTGGTCGGCAGTTTTGGCCGCAGCGGCCGCCAGGCCGGACAGTTTCACTGGGTTCACGCCATGGCGGTGGATGCCAAGGGGAACGTTTATACCGCCGAGGTCGATACTGGTAAGCGGATCCAGAAGTTCAGGCTGACCTCGGACGCGCTACGATAGGTGCATTGCCCGTTTCAGCGAGAAGGACTATCGCAGGACCGCTGGCAGGTTCCGAAAAGAGAGCCGGCGAACAACCATTCTGGAGGGAATACCATGACGACTAGAATTGCGCGGCACTTTGCTGCCTCCGTGGCGCTTGCCGCACTCGGCCTCGCAACGCCAGCCTTGGCCCAGGACAAGACCGTCAAGATCGGCGTGCTCAACGACATGTCGAGCCTCTATGCCGACATCGGCGGCCCCAACTCCGTGGTCGCGGTCAAGATGGCGGTGGAAGATTCCGGCCTCAAGGCCAAGGGCTGGAATATCGAGGTGGTGAGCGGCGATCACCAGAACAAGCCGGACATCGGCGTCAACATCGCAAGGCAGTGGATCGACAACGACAAGGTCGATGCGATCGCCGACACGCCGAACTCCGGCGTTGCATTGGCCGTCAGCAACCTCGCCAAGGAAAAGAACGCGGTGCTGCTGAACTCGGGCGCGGCGACCGCCGACCTCACCGGCAAGGCCTGTACGCCGAATACCATCTCGTTCACCTATGACACCTACATGCTGGCAACCGGCACCGGCAAGGCGCTGACCAAGGCGGGCGGCGACAGCTGGTTCTTCCTCACCGCCGACTATGCCTTCGGCCACGCGCTCGAGCGTGACACCTCGGCCGTCGTGACGGCCAATGGCGGCAAGGTCGTCGGCGGCGTCAAGCACCCGCTGAACACGTCGGACTTCTCCTCCTTCCTGTTGCAGGCGCAGGCGTCCAAGGCCAAGGTCGTGGGCCTTGCTAACGCCGGCGGCGATACCACCAACTCGATCAAGCAGGCGGCCGAATTCGGCATCGTCGCGGCCGGCCAGAAGCTCGCCGCGCTGCTGCTGTTCATCAACGACGTGCATGCGCTGGGGCTGAAGACCGCGCAGGGCCTGACGTTCACGGAATCCTTCTACTGGGACCTCAACGACCAGACGCGCGCCTGGTCAAAGCGGTTCTCGGCGCAGGCCAACAAGAACGCGATGCCCTCGATGACGCAGGCCGGCAACTACGCCATGGTGCTGCATTATCTGAAGGCAATGGAAGCGCTCGGCGGCAACCCGCATGACGGCGCCAAGGTCGTCGCCAAGATGAAGGAATTGCCGACCGACGATCCGCTGTTCGGCAAGGGCCCGCTGCGCGCCGACGGCCGCCGCCTGATTCCGGCCTATCTGTTCGAGGTGAAGAAGCCCGAAGAGTCGAAGGGACCGTGGGACTATTACAAGCAGATCGCCACGATCTCCGCCGAAGACGCCGCCAAGCCGCTCGAAGCCAGCGAGTGCCCGCTGGTGAAGAAATAAGAAAAGCAGAATCGTAGGGTGGGTTAGCGAAGCGTAACCCACCTCTTTTCACGCAAGCGAGCGGTGGGTTACGCCTTCGGCTTAACCCACCCTACTTCCTCAATGTCCGCCACGCGACCACCAGCGCGAGCCCCAACAAACCTGCCGCCAGCAGGAACGGCGCGCCCGGCATTTTCACCGGCGCCTGATCGCTGATGAAATAGGCGAAGGTCAGCGTAAACAGGAACGGCCCCACCATCTGCGCGATGCTGTTGACGCTGTTGGTTGCGCCCTGCAACTGCCCCTGCTGATCCGGTGCGACCAGTTGTGTCGTCAGCGCCTGGACCGCCGCGCCCGCCACGCCCCACAGCGCCATCACGGGAATGCCGACCCAGAACAATGGCCCGGTCGGCGCCGCGCCGTAGATGAAGAATCCCAAGCCGCCGCAGGCGAGCCCGAGCAGCAGCGCCCGCCGCTCGCCGAGCCGTTTGACGATCGGCCCGACGCCCGCGCCCTGCACCACCATGGCGCAGATGCCGACCAGCGCCAGTGTGAGCCCGACGGTCTTCGTATCCCAGCCGTAGCGGTAGGTCGCGTAGAGCACGAAGGTCGACGGCAGCACTACATGCGCGACCTGCCCGAAGAAATTCGCCAGCGACAGGCCGGCGAGAACACGGTTCGAACGCAATAGATGCAATGCGCCAAGCGGGCTGGCGCTTTTCCAGCGAAACGGCGCGCGACGTTCCAGCGGCAGCGATTCCGGCAGGATCAGCCAGCCATAGAGCGCATTCGCAAAGCTTAAGGCCGCCGCGATCCAGAACGGCAGGCGCGGGTCCATGCCGCCGAGCAGGCCGCCGACCGCCGGGCCGAGAATGAATCCGGCGCCGAAGGCCGCGCCGATCTTGCCGAACACCGCGGCGCGCCGTTCCGGCGGCGTCACGTCGGCGATATAGGCAAACGCCGTCGAGATGCTCGCCGTGGTGATGCCCGAGATGACCCGGCCGATGAACAGCCAGAGCAGCGACGGCGCCAGCGCCATCAGCACATAATCCAGCGCCAGCCCAAAGTTCGACAGCAGCACCACCGGCCGACGCCCAAAACGGTCCGAGAGCGCGCCGAGGATCGGCGAGAACAAAAACTGCATCAGCGCCCAGGCGGTGCCGAACAGGCCGAAAATCCGCGCCGCGGTAGCCGTGTCGTTGTCGACAAAGCTCTCCACGAGCTTGGGCAGGATCGGCAGGATCAAGCCGAGCGCGAGCATGTCGAGCAGGATGGTGACGAAGATGAAGGCCGCCGCGCCGCTGCGCACCGGCGGCTTGTCGTCGGCGACGGCAGCAGACACCTGCTCGCTCATGACGGCCGCTTGCGCTTGTGCGCGAATGGATTGGCCTTTTCGCGCAGCATGATCCGGATCGGCGTTCCCGGCAGGCCAAAAGCCTCGCGCATCGAGTTGGTGAGATAGCGCAGATAGGATTGCGGCACGGCATCGGCGCGCGAGCAGAACAGGATAAAACTCGGCGGCCGCGCCTTGGCCTGCGTGATGTAGTTCAGCTTCAGGCGGCGGCCCGACACCGCCGGTGGCGGGTTGGTGTCGACCGCCTGCTCGAACCAGCGATTGAGCGCGGCGGTGGGCACGCGCTTGTTCCAGACGGCGTAGGCATCCTGGATCGCCGTCATCAGGCGGTCGATGCCCTCGCCCATCAGGCCCGATACGGCGACGATGGGCGCGCCCTTGACCTGCGGCAGCCAGTGATCGGCATCGCTGCGCAACTGAGAAATCAGATGCGGCTTGCGCTCCATCAGATCCCATTTGTTGACCGCGAGCACGATCGCCCGGCCCTCGCGCTCGATCAGGTCGGCGATGCGCAGGTCCTGTTCCTCGAACCGGTTCTGCGCGTCCATCATCATCACCACGACTTCGGCAAAGCGCACCGCGCGCAGCGCGTCCGCCACCGACAGTTTTTCCAGCTTCTCCTCGATCCGCGAGCGCCGCCTGAGGCCCGCCGTATCGAACACGCGGAATTCGCGGCCCTGCCAGGTGATCTCCACCGCAATGGAATCGCGCGTGGTGCCGGCCTCGGCGCTGGTGAGCAGCCGCTCCTCGCCGAGCAGATGATTGATCAGCGTGGACTTGCCGGCGTTGGGACGGCCGACGATCGCGACACGGATCGGGCGCCGCGCGAGATCCTCGTCCGATACGATGATGTCGTCGTCATCGAAGGTTTCGCTCTCTTCGGCCGGCTCCGGCATCAGCGCGGCCAGCGCATCGTAGAGATCGCTCATGCCCTCGCCGTGCTCGGCGGAAATCTGCACGGGATCGCCGAGCCCGAGCGCGTAGGATTCCATGGCGCCGATTTCGCCGTGCTTGCCCTCGCTCTTGTTGGCGACCAGCACCACCGGCTTGTTGGCGCGGCGCGCGAAATCGGCAAAGGCGCGATCGTTCGGCGTCAGCCCGGCGCGCGCGTCGATCACGAACATCAGCGCATCGGCGAGGCCGATCGCGGTCTCGGTCTGCTCCTGCATCCGCGCGGTCAGCGAGCCCCTGGCGCCCTCGTCGAGGCCGGCGGTATCGATCACGGTGAATTCGAGGTCGCCGAGACGCGCCTCGCCCTCGCGGCGGTCGCGGGTCACGCCGGGCTCGTCGTCGACCAGCGCCAGCTTCTGCCCGACCAGCCGGTTGAACAGCGTCGACTTGCCGACATTGGGCCGGCCGATAATGGCGATCGTAAAGGGCATAAATGAATCCAAACGCCCTTTTCTGAAGGGCGTGTCAATCGAAACGAATAGCAGAAATCAGCGCTGGAAACTGCCGCTCGGCATCGGGGCCGGGAAAGCCGATTGCTGCGAGGATCGCGCCGTGTCCGACTGATCGGGCGGCGGCGCGGTGGTGCGTTTGCGCACGATCTTGGCCGGCTTGGGCGCCGGCGGCGCCGCGCCAGTGCTGCCCTCTTCCTCGGGCGCGGCGTCGGGGTCCACGGCCGCGGCGGGGACGGCAGCCTGCTTGCCCTTGGATTTCGTGCCCTTCTTGGCTTTCGGCTCTTCCGGTGGCGGCGCCGCGGCGGCGGCCTGCGCGTTCGGATCGTCGACCTGCTGACGGGTGCCCTTGTAGAGATCCTTCGGCACGCCCTGCTCGAGGCCCGGCACACCCTCGGGGAACACCGGCTTGCGGTCACCGGGCAGCTTCTTCTTGGTATCGAGGAAGTCGAGCAGATCGGTCGGATCGAAATTGCCCATGCTGCCACAGCCCGCCAGCGCGCCAGAAAGCGCGATGAGGACGGCGGTTGCGATCAAACGTTGCGGGCGGCGCATATCGGGTTTCCCAACTCGTTCTTTGCCGGTCAGCTCTGGTTTCAGCTCTTAATTCAGCTCTTGGCGACAGGCGGCAGCAGGGCCTGCAGCGCCTCGGCACGCGAGCGCAGGCTCGGCGGCGTTTCGCCGTCATTGGCAATCATGTCCAGCCATTGCCGCGTCGCCGCGGCATCGTTGGCGCGCCACGCCGACAGCGCCAGCAATTCGCGCGCGGTATGGCGGAACGTTGCGCCCGGCGCAGCCGCCGCCTCGAGGCGTTCCTTCATGTTCGGGTAGCTGGCGCTTTCCAGCAGCAATTGGGCCGCGCGAATGCGCGCCAGATCCTGGTCGGCGGCGCCGACGCTGCGATCGGCTGATATCTCGTCGTACATCTTGGCCGCTGCCGGCGCATCGCGATTGGCGATTTCCGCCGCCAGCCGCAATCGCGACAGCGTGCGATAACCGAACGGCGCCTTGGCGACGAGGTCGGCGAAGGCCGCCTCGGCCTCGGCATGCTTGTTCGCTTCCGAAAGCTCAACCGCCTTGTCGAAGGCCGCGCCCGCCTCGGCCGCCTTCTTGGCTTCCAGATACTGGTAGCCACGCCAGCCGCCCACGGCGGCGATGATCAAAATCATCGCGGCAATGATGTAGATCGAATATTTATCCCACAGCTTCTTGAGCTGTTCGCGACGTACTTCCTCGTCGACTTCATCAAATAATTCAGACACTTAAGGATATCCCATCCCCGAGGAACCGCGACGTTGGCGGCAGTATCGCGCACCTGATCCCCGCATGGCCGGGGCGTAGCCTATCGATATGGCGGTGGCAAGGCAAAGTGAGGTGGATCAAAGCGTTAACAGCACCCCGATCCGCCTGTAAAACCGGCCGGCAATGTTGACTCCGAGGTTCAAAGTTTGGCGTAATCCGCCTGCTTGCTTTTGTCGACTCGTACCCGATTTTTCAGGTGTTTCATGCCTCGCCATGCGCTGGTTTCGATCCTCGCCATGGGCCTGGTATTCCTGCCCGCAGCGTCGCTGGCGGACGACATCAAACCGAAAGCACCCGATACCGCATTCTCGGGCAAGTTGCGCCCCGACATTCTGGGTATCTCGACCGAATCAAACGCCGAATCCGCGCACGCCATCTTCGATTCGCAGTTCAAGGGCCGCACCGACGCCAAGACCGACATCCAGCGGCAGAAGCTCGGCAATGGCGGAACCAGCTACGTGGCGGCACTGAATTTCAGCCTCCCGGCCGGTCCGAAACAGAATGGCGAGATGCTCTCGACCAGCTTCTCCTCGCCGGCGAGCGCCAACCGCGCCTATTACGTCGCCCGCAACCTGACCTTCGCGCAGGACCAGCAGCCATCGAAGGCGGACATGATCAAGGAAGTGATGGGTAAATACGGCGTGCCCACCATCGTCGGCGATCAGCATCTGTATTACATCTACCGCAAGGGCTCGATCATGTCGGTGGGCGGCAAGTACAAGGAAGCGTCCGCCCTCGAGGCGATCGACAAGCCGCTCGATCCGCGCGCCGCCGTCAAGCTCAACGGCGACACCGTCCGCGGCAGCTGCGTCGCCGTCGTCAAGCGCGCGCAGGCCAAGGCCAAGGACCCGACCGCCATGCTGACGGAGGCCAAGGGCGCGAACTGCGACGGCGTGCTGAGCGTGCAGCTCGTTCCGGGCACACCGGGCGACCGCGTCGGCATCGCGCAGTTCACGCTTCTGGACGTCAAGCAGCTCATCAGCGCCGCCGCGATCGACGGCGCCGCGCTTGCCGCCGGGCCGAACGACGGCGCAATGCCCAAGGGCAGCGCGCCGAAACTCTAGCCGTGCTCAGGCAGCGGTGATGGATTCGCGGAGCTGCCGTTTCATCACCTTGCCATTGGCGTTGCGCGGCAACGGTTCGGTGCGCACATCCATCGTTTCCGGCACCTTGTAGTCGGACAGCCGCTCGGTGCACCAGGCGCGCAGCACCTCGCCGGCGACGGCATTGCGCGTCACAACGACGGCATGCACACGCTCGCCCAGCACCGGGCATGGCCTCGATATGATCGCGCTCTCGACCACGTCGGGATGGCCGGCCAGCACCGATTCGACCTCCGCCGAATAGATCTTCAGGCCGCCGCGGTTGATCATGTCCTTCTGCCGGTCGAACACGCGGACGAAATTCTCCCGGTCGATCGAGCCGAGATCGCCGGAATGCCAGAAGCCGGCGGTAAAACTCTCCGCCGTCGCCTTCGGATTATTCCAATAGCCCCTGATGACCGAGCCGCCATGGATCCAGATTTCGCCGATCTCGCCGCGCGGCAGTTCGCGGCCCTCGGCATCCATCACGACGATCTGCGCGCCGGGACAGGGCAAGCCGACGCTGTCGATATGGCTTGCGGTCAATTCGCCCGGCATCATGGTCGACGGCGATGTGGTCTCGGTCGCGCCGTAGCAATTCATCAGCTTGAGGCCGGGAATCTTGGCATCCAGCTTCTCGATGGTGGCGACCGGCATCGGGGCGCCGCCAAAGCCGCCGATCCGCCAGCTCGACAGATCGTAGCTGTCGAAATCCGGCTGCAGCAGGCAGAGATTATACATCGCCGGCACCATCACGGTGTAGGTGACGCGCTCGCGCGCGGCCATCTTGAGATATTCCGCGGCCTTGAACTCCGGCATGATGATCAGCGCGCCGGCGGCGCGCACCATGGTCATGACGTTGGCGACGACGCCCGTGACGTGTCCGAGCGGCACGGCTGCGATCGAGCGGTCGGCTTCAGTGAGTTTCAGGCACGACACGAACACCATCGCCGAATGGATGATCGTGCAATGGGCGAGCATCGCGCCCTTCGGCCGCCCCGTGGTGCCCGAGGTGTAGAGGATCATCGCGGTGTCTTCTTCACCGACCTCGACGGGCGCGGCCAGCGGCGGATTGTCGGCCAGCTCGGAAAACCGCGAGAGCTGCGCATCATCGTCGACGGCGATCCGGTGCATGACTTCCGGAATGTCATTCGCGTCAGGCACGCGGCCCGCCAGCGCGGCCTCGTGGACCAAAAGCCTGGCGCCACAATCGGTCAGCACATAGGCGATCTCGGGCTTTTGCTGGCGGGTCGAAAGCAGGACCGTCACCAGCCCGGCATGCGCCGCGCCCAGCATCGTCAGCACGAATTCGGTTCTGTTGCCGAGCAGCACCGCGACGCGGTCGCCGCGCCGCAGGCCGAGCTTCTGGAAACCCGCTGCGATTTGCGCCGATTGCTGCGCGACTTCGCGCCAGGTCATGCGCGTGGCGCCGCAGACCAGCGCTTCGCCATCGCCGTTACGAGCCACGGCTTCAGCCACCATCGCCGAAATGCTCCCGGGCCGTTCGCAAAACACCGGGACGATCCGGTCGCCGAAGCGCGGTTCGAGCCGCATCGGTGGAATGGAGTGCTGCGACCAGTCCATGGCCCCTCGTCAGTTCTTTTTCATCTCGTAGACATGTTCGGGGCCGGGAAACGCGCGGGAGCGGACATCGCTGGCATAGCCCTGGATCGCCGCTTCGATCGCCGGGCCGAGATCGCCATAGCGGCGCACGAATTTCGGCGTCCGCGGCGACAGGCCGAGCATGTCCTCGAGCACCAGCACCTGTCCATCGCAGGCCGCGCTGGCGCCAATGCCGATGGTCGGAATGGCGATGCTTTCGGTGATCTTTCGCGCCAAGGGTTCGGCGACCGCCTCGACCACCACCGAAAACGCCCCGGCATCCGAGATCGCCTTGGCATCCCTCAGGATCGGCTCCCAGCTGCCCTCGTCGCGGCCCTGCGCGCGGAACGAGCCGAGCGTGTTGATCGATTGCGGCGTCAGCCCGATATGGCCCATGACCGGCACGCCGCGCTCGGACAGGAACGCTATCGTTTCCGCCATCCGCTCGCCGCCTTCGAGCTTCACCGCGCCGCAATGGGTTTCCTTCAATATCCGCGCGGCGGAATGGAACGCCTGCTCCTTGGACGCCTCATAGGAGCCAAAGGGCATGTCGACCACGACGAGCGCGTGCCTGGAGCCGCGCATCACCGCGCGGCCCTGCAGGATCATCATGTCCAGCGTCACCGGCACGGTGGTCTCGAAGCCGTGCATGACGTTGCCGAGGGAATCGCCGACCAGAATGACGTCGCAGTGGCGGTCCACCAGCGCGGCGGTGTGCGCGTGGTAGGACGTCAGCATCACGATCGGCTCGCCATTCTTGCGCGCGCGAATATCAGGCGCGGTCTTGCGCCTGATGGCAGATTGAACCGACATGCTTAAGCTCCAACCACGGGGACGCCGATCACGACCGGATGGAACGCGAATGCGAGCGCCAGATAGGCGACGAGACCGACCGCAACCGCGATCAAATCGTTGCCGGGACCACCGACGGGTATCGGCGGTCCGCCGGCGTCGGTACGGGATTTAAGCGAAATGCGGTCATAGACCGCCCATGCCAGAAACGAGCCGAACAGGATGATCGAGCCGAGATCGCCATTGGCGAGCAAATGCGCCGCCGCCCACAGCTTGATGCCCGTCAGCATCGGATGTTTCAGCGTCGTGTAGATCCGGCCGCGGATATAGGACGCGACCACGAGAATGACCGCGGGCAGCATCAGGGCCACCGTGATGTGCTTGAATGCCACCGGCGGGCTCCAGACGTCGATCCAGCCCGTCGCGCGATATTTGGCAAAACCCCAGATGATCAGGGCGAGCCCAGCGAACGAGGCCAGCGCATAGCCGATCTTGTAGCCGCCCTCACCCGTCGCGGCGATGATCTGCGCGCGCAGCTTGCGCTGGATCGTGATCGTGTGGACGCCAAAGAACACGATCAGGCCCAGGATCAACACCAGCAGTCCCATGATGTTCTCCCCTCGCGCGGCTGGATTTCCGGATTATCCGCGTATCATTTTAGGGACCTGTACTGCAACGCGCCAGAACGAATGCGACGTCATTCCGGCGATGCGAAGCATCGAACTACGGGGCGCCCTTGCGCCCCCGAGAATCTCGAGATTCCCCGGTGCGCACTTGCGCACCTGAGGTCTGGTCCTTCGGACCATCCCGGAATGACGTCCCTGACTCACGGCTTCCCGGCCTGCTTCCCCAGATCGCGGTTATCGACATACCGGATCGCGATCGGCCGCCCGGCCAGCGCGCCGCCCAGCCCGGCCGTGAATTTGAGCGGCATGCAGGCGGTCAGCGAGGCGTCAATCGCATTCAGATACAGCGCCCTCGTATCCGCCGGAACGCCGGCCGTGGCATAGGTCACGCGGGGCGTCGCGATGATCTCGCCCGAGCGCTTGAAGCTGAAGCGAACCGACATCTGCATGCCCTCGCGCGCGACGTCGGAAGGCGGCGGCGACCAGCAGGAGCGCAGCGCCGCGAACAGGTCGCCGATCGTATCGAGATCATGGTCGGGCTTTTTGTATCTCGCGGCCTGGTCCTGCGGCGGCACGCTCTCGATCGTCAGTTGCAGGTTCTGGCCGTAGGGATAGTCGATCTCCGGAATGCAGGGACCGTTATTGAACACGCTGCAGAATGACGGCGTGCATGGCTGGCCGTCGAGTACGCTGCAGGGCGCATGCGAAAACGGCGTGGCATCGATCTGGCGCCGCGGCTGCGCCTCCGTGGCGCCGATCCCGACGAACAGGCCGATCAGGCAGAGGATGGCGAACCGGAACATGCCACGGGATCCTTGGGACGATCCCGTCAAATTGATGCGCGTTGTAGGCGCCATCAAGGCTGACCGCGATCACATCCCCGCGTTCATGGCGGACAATTCCGCGATGAGCGCCTTCTCGCCGGGCTGGTCGAGAACGCCGGCCGTATAAAGCGAGATGCCGCCATACAGCGTGATGTAGACCTTCATCACGGCGCGGCGGCGCTCGGCCGGGCTTTCGATGTCCTGGCAGAAGATCCGCATGGCTTGCGCGATAACCTTGTGGACTGCGGCCTGCAGCGGCGGATTGTGCTTCATCGTGGCGTGCGGGCGGCTGGTCATCAAAGCGTAGAGCGCACGGTTGGCGAGCGCGAACCGAACGTATTTTGCGGTGTAATCCTGCGGCGTCTCCGCCTTGACGAGGATGGCGGCGAGCCGCGTATAGGCCTCCGTCGCCACCGCATCCAGCAGCGCCTCGCGGTCGGCGAAATGGTTGTACAGCGAGCGATGCGCGACGCCGACGGCATCCGCGACCTCGCGCAGGCTGAGCTGCTCGTGGCCGGCCGAAGCCACCAGGCGGGTGGCGGCCTTCAGCGCGGCGGATTTCAGATTGCCATGGCGATAGGTCGCCCGGCGCGGCTTGGCGGTCATATCCCCTTCATACAAAGGCATGAGGCGCGACGCCACTGCCGGGTCACCGGGGTTTCCTTCAGGCCGACGCCCGCCTGGCCACGCGGTCCTTGCCATATTGCGGCGTAATGTCCGCGTCGATCACCTCGCGGATCAGCCTGATCACCGCACCCCGCGCCCGCGCCTTGGTGGCGGCGTGGGCCGTCAGGTCGATGGCAGCAAGCGCCTGCGCGGCCTCCCCGGCGCTCTGCTCCAGCCTGTCAGCCGGAACGAGGCGATCGAAGAAACCGGCGGTCACCGCCTCCGCGGGGCCGAACATTTCACCGGTCATCACCGTCCTTGAGAAATAGGCCGGCGTCAGCCGCTGCCGCGCGATCTCGATCGCAAAGCGCGGCACGGTCAGACCGATCGCGACCTCGTTCATGCCGATCCGGTAGTCGCCCTCGGCGGCGATGCGATGGTCGCTGGACATGATCAGGAAAGCGCCCATCGGATAGGCGTTGCCCTGGCAGGCCGCCACCACCGGCGTCGGGAACGAGAGGACGCGCAGCGCCAGCTCTGCGCCCGCTTTCAGCATCAGATATTGCTCCTCGGCGCTGCCCTTGGCGAAGACGTTGAGGTCGAATCCCCCTGAAAAATGCCTGCCGCGGGCCTTCAGCAGCACGACGGCCTTGTCCTGCTCCGCCTGGTCGAACGCGGCATGCAGGGCGCTCAGCATGGCAAGCGACATCACATTGGCCTTGCCGTCGTCGATCACGACGGTGCCGACCGGGCCGGAACGGGAATAGGTCGCGAGGTCTGTCATTGGGCGGTCCCCTTTTGTTTCTAAAGCATCCACTGGATACTTTAATGGAAACCGGGACGGCGCAAGGGCTTCCCTCGCGCTGGCGGTGCATGCTGGCATCCACTGGATGCATATGTGAGGGATTGGACCACCTCCCCATCACGTCCAGTATTCCAGAGACATCAGTGACTTACGGAGGGACCGCGGCGTCCTGGGTCCCCCGCCTTCGCGGGGGACGACATCGGGTCGAGGCGACAGCGGAGGTTGGGGCGGCGATGGAGGCTAAAGCGACAACGCGCCCCTTACGCCTTCTTCTTCACGTCCTTGACGTTGGAAAAATTGATCCCCTCGGCGCGCTCGCGGGTGTAGCCGAGATAGAACTCGTTCTTGGCCATGAATACCGGATCGCCGTCGACATCGTCGGCGATACCGGAGCCGTTGGCGGCAATGAAGGCGTCGAGCTTCTTGCGGTCGTCGGACGAGACCCAGCGCGCGAGCTGGAATTCGGAGACCTCGAACTCCACCGGCAGTGAGTATTCGGCATCCAGCCGCGCTTTCAGCACGTCGAGCTGCAGCGGACCGACGACGCCGACCAGCGCCGGGGCGCCGTCGCGAGGACGGAACACCTGCACGACGCCCTCTTCCGACATCTGCTGCAGCGCCTCTTTGAGCTTCTTCGCCTTCATCGCATCCGTCAGGCGCACGCGGCGGACGATTTCCGGCGCGAAGCTGGGAACGCCGACGAAGGTGATGTCCTCGCCTTCGGTCAGCGTGTCGCCGATCCGGAGCGTGCCGTGGTTCGGAATGCCGACGACGTCGCCGGCAAAGGCTTCGTCCGCCACCGAACGGTCCTGGGCGAAGAAGAACTGCGGCGAGGACAGCGACATGTTCTTGCCGGTCCGCACCAGTTTTGCCTTCATGCCGCGGCTGAGCTTGCCCGAGCAAAGCCGCGCAAACGCAATGCGGTCGCGGTGGTTCGGGTCCATGTTGGCCTGGATCTTGAACACGAAGGCGCTCATGCGCGGCTCCGCGGCCTCGACCTTGCGAATGTTCGAGTCTTGCGCGCGTGGCGCCGGCGCGAACTTGCCGAGCCCCTCGAGCAGGTCGCCGACGCCGAAATTGCGCAGCGCGCTGCCGAAATAGACCGGCGTCAGGTGCCCCTCGCGAAACGCGTCGAGATCGAACGGCTTGCAGGCTTCCGAGACCAGCTCCAGCTCTTCCTTGACCTGCCCGACATCCAGATTGGCATTGCGGCCGGCGAGATCGGCAATATCGATCTGCTCGGTCGCGCCGGTCTTGGCGCCGCCGCCCTCGAGCAGGCGCACGCCGCCATTGACGACGTCATAGGTGCCGAGGAAGTCGCGGCCGCGGCCGACCGGCCATGTCATCGGCGTGGTATCGAGCGCCAGCGTCTTTTCGATCTCGTCCAGGAGTTCGAACGTGTCGCGGCTCTCGCGGTCCATCTTGTTGATGAAGGTGATGATCGGGATGTCGCGCAGCCGGCACACCTCGAACAGTTTTCGCGTTCGCGCCTCGATGCCCTTGGCGGCGTCGATCACCATGACGGCGGAATCGACCGCTGTCAGCGTGCGGTAGGTGTCTTCCGAAAAGTCCTCGTGGCCCGGCGTATCCAGCAGGTTGAAGACGAGATCCTGGAACTCGAACGTCATCACCGAGGTCACGACCGAAATGCCGCGTTCGCGCTCGATCTTCATCCAGTCGGACCGGGTGTTGCGCCGCTCGCCCTTGGCCTTGACCTGCCCGGCCAGGTTGATGGCGCCGCCGAACAGCAGCAGCTTTTCGGTCAGCGTGGTCTTGCCGGCGTCCGGGTGGGAGATGATCGCAAATGTGCGGCGGCGCGCCACTTCATCTGCAAGCGGCGAGCGGGATGGCGATTCGGCAGTAGCGGCAATGTCGGACATGAGGATCGAGCGTTTGGCAGGGAAAACCGGGCTAATCAAGCCTCATGTGGTGGTTGCGGAGGCCGCCGGCCAGTCCCATATCGGCTGCGGGAAGGACGGCCTTCCAACCAGCAAGCTCATTCCCGCGGGGACGACCCTGCCTGATCAGGAGGGTTGTCATGGCCTGGATCGTGCTCTTCGTCGCCGGCCTCATGGAAGTGGGCTGGGCGATCGGCCTCAAATATACCGAGGGTTTTACGCGGCTCGTTCCGTCAGTCCTGACGCTCGCCTGCATGGCGGGCAGCATCCTCCTGCTCGGGCTTGCCCTGAAAACGCTGCCGATCGGAACCGCCTATGCGGTGTGGACCGGTATCGGCGCGGTCGGAACGGCGATCCTGGGCATCGCCCTGTTCGGCGAGCCGGCAACCGCCGCCCGCCTCGCCTGCATCGGCCTGATCGTGGCCGGCATCGTCGGCCTCAAGCTCGTCACCGCTTCAGCGTAGCGCCAGCGTCGCCCAATAGGTCAGCGCCGCCACGATCGCGGACGCCGGAATGGTGATCACCCAGGCATAGACGATCGAGCTCGCCACGTTCCAGCGCACCGCCGAGACCCGCCTCGCGGCGCCGACGCCGACAATGGCACCGGTAATGGTGTGGGTCGTGGAGACGGGAACCCCGAGAAAGGTCGCCATGAACAGGGTCGCCGCGCCGCCGGTTTCGGCGCAAAAGCCCTGCATCGGCGTCAGCTTGGTGATCCGCAGCCCCATGGTGCGGACGATCCGCCAGCCCCCCATCAGCGTGCCGAGGCCCATGGCGGCCTGACACGCCAGCACCACCCAGAACGGGATATTGAAGTCGCTGCCGATGTGGCCCTGCGAGTACAGCAGCACCGCGATGATGCCCATGGTCTTCTGCGCGTCGTTGCCGCCATGGCCGAGCGAATAGAGCGAGGCCGAGACGAACTGCAGGATGCGGAAGGCGCGGTCGACCGCGAACGGCGTCGAGCGCACCGACAGCCAGGACACGATCGCGACCAGCACCAGCGCCAGCAAAAACCCGACCAGCGGCGACAACACGATCGCCAGCAGCGTCTTGGACAGGCCGGTCCAAACCGCCGCCGAAATCCCGGCCTTGGCCATGCCCGCGCCGACCAGCCCGCCGATCAGCGCGTGCGAACTGGACGAGGGAATCCCGAGCGCCCAGGTGATCAGGTTCCAGACGATGGCGCCCACCAGTGCCGCAAAGATCACGGTGGCATCGACGACGCTCGGTTCGATGATGCCGGTGCCGATCGTGTTGGCGACGTGCAGCCCGAACACCAGAAACGCGATGAAATTGAAGAAGGCGGCCCAGAGCACCGCATATTGCGGGCGCAACACCCGGGTCGACACGATCGTCGCGATCGAATTGGCGGCGTCGTGCAATCCGTTGAGGAAATCGAACAGCAGTGCGACTGCGATCAGAAAGATCAGAATCGGAAGGCCAAGCGTGGCGTCCACTGGATTGGCCCTGCCCTATTTCACTTGCTTGAGCATGATCTCCGCGCAAACGCGTTCCGCGTTTGTCGCGAGGGAAAACCGGTATCCACTTTTCCGGATCATGCTCATACCTGTTCGATCACGATCGAGTTGATTTCGTTGGCGACGTCGTCGAAGCGGTCGGAGACCTTTTCAAGGTGCTTGTAGATCTCGGCGCCGACGATGAAGTCCATCGAGTTGCCGCTCCGATGCTTGAGGAACAGCTCCTTCAACCCGATGTCGTGGAGGTCGTCGATGCGGCCCTCCAGCTTGCCGATTTCCTCGGTGATGGAGGTCAGCATCGCGACGTTGTTGCCGATCGACTGCATCAGGGGAAGCGCGCGGCTGACGAGGTTGGCGCATTCGACCAGCAGCGTGGCGATCTCCCGCATCGGCGGCTCGAACGAGCGGACCTCGAACAGCACCACCGCTTTCGCCGTCTGCTGCATCTGGTCGATGGCGTCATCCATCGCCGTAATCAGGTTCTTGATGTCGCCGCGATCGAACGGGGTGATGAAGGTGCGGCGGACGGCGGTCAGGACCTCGCGGGTGATGCCATCGGCGTCGTTTTCGAACTGATTGACGCGCTGGCAGAATACCGGCGTCTCTTCGCCGCCGCGGAGCATGTCCTGCAGCGCCAGGGCCCCCTGCACGACCGTCTGGGCATGCCTGGCAAACAGGTCGAAAAACCGCTCCTCCTTGGGCAAAAAGGCACGAAACCAACGCAGCATGGGGTATTTTCCGTCGTTCAGAAACGGCTACGGGAGCAGCCTGTCACGCAGCTGTCATAAACCATTCGCGGGAAAAACGCGCCACGGCGGGACCCGGGAACCGGGTCATCCACCGCTTTGTGGAGCCGAAAATCGCGCCAAAATCGGCCGTTTTACAGGGATCGGCGGAAATAATGGGCGATTTCTCCGATGACGCCGCGGCGGAAGGCCAGCACGCAGGCCACGAAGATGACGCCCTGGATCACCGTCACCCACTGGCCGAAACCGGCCAGATATTGCTGCATGGCGATGATGACGAAGGCGCCGACCACCGGACCGAACACGGTTCCGAGGCCGCCAACCAGCGTCATCAGCACGATTTCGCCGGACATCGTCCAGTGCACGTCGGTGAGCGAGGCGTTCTGCGCCACGAACACCTTCAGCGAACCGGCAAAGCCGGCGAGCGTGCCGGACAGGATGAAGGCGAGCAGCTTGTACTGGTCGGTCTTGTAGCCCAGCGAGATCGCGCGCGGCTCGTTCTCGCGGATCGCCTTCAGCACCTCGCCGAACGGCGAGTTGATGGTGCGGTAGATCACGAGGAAGCCGCCGAGGAAACCGGCCAGCACGACGTAGTAAAGCACCGTGGGCTTGGCGAGGTTGAAGATCCCGAACAGATGGCCCTGCGGAATGCCCTGAATGCCGTCTTCACCGTGGGTGAACGGCGTCTGCAGATAGATGAAATAGAGCAGCTGCGACAGCGCCAGCGTGATCATCGAGAAGTAGATGCCCTGGCGGCGGATCGAAATGTAGCCGGTGATGACGCCGAGCATGGCCGCCGCAAGCGTCCCGCCGAGTATGCCGAGTTCCGGCGTCAGCGGCGGCAGCGGGATCGTCATCCAATGCCACATGCCCGACGAATACCAGAACGGAAAGTCGATCTTGCCGACCTTGAGGAGGTGGGCCGTGACGTAGCCCGCCGTGCCCAGGAACATGGCGTGGCCGAACGACAACAGGCCGCCATAGCCGATCAGGAGGTTGAAGGCGCAGGCCAGCAGCGCAAAGCACAGGGCCTGCATCACGAAGAACGGATAGATGCCGGTCATCGGCACCAGGCCGAGCAGCACCGCCATCGCGGCGAACACGATCATCTCGTCGCGCATGGCGCGCGGCGTTACGGGGAGTGTGTCGTCAGTCAATGCGCTCATGTCAGGCCGCCCGTCCGGTCAGTCCCGTTGGCTTTATCAGCAGCACCAGCACCATCAGCACGAATACCACGGTGTTGGAGGCCTCGGGATAGAAGTATTTGGTCAGGCCCTCGATCACCCCGAGCGCGAAGCCGGTGATGATGGACCCCATGATGGACCCCATGCCGCCGATCACCACCACGGCGAACACGACGATGATGAGGTCGGCGCCCATCAGCGGCCGCACCTGATTGATCGGGGCCGACAGCACGCCGGCAAGCGCCGCAAGGCCGACGCCAAGGCCGTAAGTCAGCGTGATCATGCGCGGCACGTTGATGCCGAAGGCCCGCACCAGCGTCGGGTTTTCGGTGGCGGCGCGCAGGTAGGCACCGAGCCGCGTCTTCTCGATCAGGAACCAGGTGGCGATACATACAACGAGCGAGAAGATCACCACCCAGCCGCGGTAGATCGGCAGGAACATGAAGCCGAGATTCATGCCCCCCTGCAATCCGCGGAAGCAGATTGCGCCCTGCGGCGCGTTCGGCGAGCAGTCGCCGATCTGCGGATAATCCGGGATGGCATAGGGCAGACCGGACGAGCCGAAATAGTTCTGAAACACGCCCTGCACGATCAGCGCGATGCCGAAGGTCAACAACAGGCCGTAGAGATGGTCGAGCCCGGTCAGCCATTGCAGCATGGTCCGTTCCAGGATCATGCCGAAAATACCGACCGCGATCGGCGCGATGATCAGCGCCCACCAGTAACCCATGCCGGTCACGTTGAGCAGGAAGTAGGCGCAGAACGCGCCCATCATGTAGAGCGCGCCATGGGCGAAATTGATGATGTTGAGCATGCCGAAGATCACGGCGAGCCCGAGGCTGAGCAGCGCGTAGAACGATCCGTTGATCAGTCCCACCAGGAGCTGGGCGTAGAGAGCTTGCATCGGTTTCGCACTCGATCTCGTTTAGGAAGCAAAATCGCGCCGGGACGCGAGAGGAGACCCGCCGGCGCGGCGCCGGCGGGCCGTCATTGTCATTTCTTTACCAGCGGACAGGCGCTTTCCGAAAGCGGCCGGAACGCCTGGTCGCCCGGGGTGGTTCCGATCAGCTTGTAATAGTCCCACGGCCCCTTGGAGTCGGAGGGCTTCTTGACCTCGAACAGGTAGGCCGGATGAATCTTGCGGCCGTCGGCGCGGATCGTGCCCTTGCCGAACAGCGCATCGTCGGTCGGCATCTCCTTCATTTTCGCCACCACCTTGGCGCCGTCATGCGGATTGCCGCCCATGGCGTCGATCGTCTTGAAATAGTGGATCAGGCCCGAATAGACGCCGGCCTGCACCATCGAGGGCATCGCCTTGTTCTTCATGCGCTCGGAGAAGCGCTTGGAGAACGCGCGGGTGCCGTCGTTCAGATCCCAATAGAAGGTCTCGGTGAAGTTCAGCCCCTGCGCCACCTTGAGCCCGAGCGAATGCACGTCGGTGATGAACAGCAGAAGACCGGCAAGCTTCTGGCCTCCGGCGACAATGCCGAATTCCGACGCCTGCTTGATGGTGTTCGTGGTGTCGCCGCCGGCATTGGCCATGCCGACGATCTTGGCCTTCGATGCCTGCGCCTGCAGCAGGAAGGACGAGAAGTCCGACGAGTTCAGCGGATGCTTGACGCCGCCGATCACCTTGCCGCCCGACTTGACGACGACGGCCGTGGTGTCGCGCTCCAGCGCGTGACCGAACGCATAGTCCGCGGTCAGGAAGTACCAGGTGTCGCCGCCGGCCTTCACCAGCGCCTGCCCGGTGGAGTTGGCGAGCATGTAGGTGTCGTAAACCCAGTGGACGGTGTTGGGCGAGCACTGCGCATTGGTCAGATCCGACGTCGCCGCGCCGGTATTGATCATGATGGAGTTCTTTTCCTTCACCAGATTGTTGACCGCCAGCGCCACGCCGGAGTTCAGCACGTCCATGAAGATGTCGACCTTCTCGACGTCGATCCATTGGCGCGCGATGGTGGTGGCGATGTCGGGCTTGTTCTGGTGGTCGGCGGAGACGATGTCGATCTTCCAGCCCTTGGCCGCGAGGCCGGAATCCTCGACCGCCATCTGCGCGGCAAGGGTGGAGCCCGCCCCGCCGAGGTCGGAGTAGAGCCCGGAATTGTCGGTAAGCACGCCGATCTTGACAGTCTTGTCCTGCGCCACGGCGCCACCGCCCGCGGCAATCGCCAGCGCCGTGCCGAGGAAGAGAGCTGAAATTCTATGTTTCATAGTATCTCCAATAATCCAGAGTGCAGCGCCAGTACCGATTAAACACCGAGATAGGTGTGGAGCTTGTCCATGTTGGCCGACAGCTCGGAGTTCGCAAAACCGTCGATCACCTTGCCATGCTCGACGATGTAGTAGCGATCGGCGACCGTGGAGGCGAAGCGGAAATTCTGCTCCACCAGCAGGATGGTGAAGCCTTCCGACTTCAGCCGCGCAATGGTGTGGCCGATCTGCTGAATGATGACGGGCGCAAGGCCCTCGGTCGGCTCGTCGAGCATCAAAAAGCGCGCGCCGGTGCGCAGGATGCGCGCGATCGCCAGCATCTGCTGCTCGCCGCCCGAAAGCTTGGTGCCCTGGCTGCCCAGGCGTTCCTTCAGGTTCGGAAACAAATCGAAGATCTGATCGAGCGACAGCCCGCCGCTGCGCACCACGGGAGGCAGCAGCAGGTTTTCGCGCACGTCGAGGCTTGCGAAAATGCCCCGCTCCTCCGGACAGAACGCGATGCCCATCCGCGCGATCCGGTCGGACGAGGCGCGGATGATATTTTCATTGTTGAAGCGGATGGAGCCCGAGCGTTTGCCGATAATGCCCATGACGGACTTCAGCGTCGTGGTCTTGCCGGCGCCGTTGCGGCCGAGCAGCGTCACCACCTCGCCGGCCTTCACATTGAAATTGATGCCGTGAAGGATGTGGGATTCGCCGTACCAGGCCTGCAGGTCGGAAACGGAAAGCACTTCCGCGCCCGCCGATGTGGCGGCGGCTTCGGCCATTTTCAGATCAGGCATGACCGGCTCCCAGATAGGCTTCCTTGACCCGCTCGTCCTTCGAGAGCTCGGCGTAATTGCCCTGCGCCAGCACCTGACCGCGCGTCAGCACGGTGATGATGTCGGACAGGTTGGCCACCACGGAGAGATTATGTTCGACCATCAGGATGGTGTGCTTTGCCGAAATGCGCTTGATCAGCGCCGCAATCTTGTCGATGTCTTCATGGCCCATGCCGGCCATCGGCTCGTCGAGCAGCATCATTTCCGGATCGAGCGCGAGCGTCGTCGCGATTTCGAGCGCGCGCTTGCGTCCATAGGGCATCTCGACCGCCGGCGTATTGGCGAACTCGCTCAGGCCGACGTCATTCAGGAGTTCGACGGCGCGGCCGTTGTAGCGATCCAGCACGCTCTTGGAGCGCCAGAAATCGAACGAGCGTCCGTGCTGGCGCTGCAGCGCGACGCGGACATTCTCCAGCGCCGTCAGGTGCGGAAACACCGCCGAAATCTGGAATGAGCGCACCAGGCCGAGCCGCGCGACATCGGCCGGCGCCATCGCGGTGATGTCCTGCCCCTTGTACAGAATCTGCCCCGCCGAGGGCTTCAGAAACTTGGTCAGGAGGTTGAAGCATGTCGTCTTGCCGGCGCCGTTAGGTCCGATCAGCGCATGAATGCTGCCGCGCCGCACCTTGAGGGCGACATCGCGAACGGCGAAGAAACCCGCGAATTCCTTGGTTAATCCGTGGGTTTCGAGAATAAACTCATCAGCCAAACAAATTTCCCCCGTCAGCCGTCTCCGCGAATCCGTTCGCGTGCGGCCCATTTTCCCTGTTCGGGCGAGCTCTGCCGGACGTCCTTGGAAAACCGTCCCGAACCCGCCGCCTCCGGGCCGGAATATGCCGTCAACGCGGTGGATTAGGCAAGGTGGAAAGCTGCCGCGGGGAAAAGCGGCACATGGCGGTTCCGAGTTCGACATAAGTCGAATGCCGGCCCCGCTCCCTCGGCCCGAACCTTCAGCACGGCCCCTGCGCCGGCAAGCCATCGTTAACGGTGTTCTGCTGCAATCAGGCGGTTTCATACAATATTTCCGCCTTCCATCGCATCTTTGCGCGATTTGGATAGCCAGGAATTTCCGCCTTGGAATTTGAAAGCGTCGGACCGTCGGTCGTCAAATCGATCAAGCAGCGCGACCTGCTGAACACCTGGCTGCGGCTATACGCCCGCAACCAGTCGGTACCGCGCATGTCGGAATATCAGCCGGCGCGGATCGAGGATGAACTTCCAGATATGGTATTCTACACCGTCGATACGCGCGTGCAGCCGCCGCGATTGACCATCGATAGCGACGGCACGCGAATGTCCACGGCCTATGGAAATACCGGCAAGGGGCGCTATCTCGACGAGTATCTCGGCGCAAGGCTCGCTCCGATCGTGATGCCGATCTATCATGAATGCATCGCGCGCCGCCTTCCTGTCTACACCATCTCCCATATCGACGACATCTACGGGCGGATCGTCGCCTATGAGCGGCTGTTGCTGCCATTCGCCGATGACGGCAGCGTCACCCACATCATCGCTTCGCTGAAGACCATCAGCGAGGACGGCGGCTTCGAGATCAAGAACCTGATGCGCGGAAACGACCAGCTGCCGGTGCTGAAGCTGCGCACCATCATCGATCGCGATCTGTTTCATCGCGCGCCCGGCCGCATTCCGTCCGGCGACGAACTCGAATTCAGCTGAGCCGGCGATGCAATTCGAAAGCGCCGACCCTTCGGTAGTGAGATCGATCAGGCAGCGTTGCCTCCTGAACGATTGGCTGCGTGCGGCGGGCCGGCAGCGGAGCATGCCGCTGCCGGGCGACTTCCAGCCGGAGCAGGTCGCCGACGAACTGGTCGACATGATGCAGTATGAGGTCGTCGGCCAGGGCGACGGCGCGCGCTTTCTGATCACGCATGAGGGCGCCAGGCTCGCCACCACCTACGGCAACGATCACATCGAGCCCGCCCGTCGAACCAACCGCTACCTCGACGAGGCGATCGGTCCCGAGCGATATGCCAGCGTCGTCGCGCATTACCAGGCTTGCCTTGCCCGCCAGCGGCCGACCTACTCCATTTCGACGGTGCGGGATATCGACGGCAAGGACGTGTCCTATGAACGGCTGCTGATGCCGCTCGGCGAGGGAAATGCCGTCAGGCAGATCGTCGGATCCTTCAAGAGCATCAGCATCGAAGGCAGTTTCACGGTCAGCAATCTCATGGGCCTCAGGCCACAGGCCGAGCCGGTGGTCCGGCTCAGCGCGGTGATCGATCGCCAATTCGCGCCGGCAGCGACGCCGGCGCACGGATCCTTGTCGGTCGAAATCGTCGAGCTGGACTAGCCCTAACGTCCGCGCGATTTGGACGGCAATTCCTTGCCGTAGACGTCCGGCTTGAAGCCGACCAGCAATTTGCCGCCGAGATCGAGCACCGGGCGCTTGATCATCGAGGGCTGCGCCAGCATCAGCGCCAGCGCCTTGCGCTCGTTCAGGCCTTCCTTGTCGCTATCGGGCAGCTTCTTGAACGTCGTGCCCGCACGGTTGAGCAGCGTTTCCCAGCCGACATCGTCGGACCATTGCTTGAGCTTATCCTTGGCGATGCCGGAAAGCTTGTAGTCGTGAAAATCATAGGCTACGCCATGATCGTCCAGCCAGGCGCGCGCCTTCTTCATCGTGTCGCAGTTCTTGATGCCATAGATGGTGATGGGCATTTTCGGTGCATTCCGGAATGTCGTTATTGATCCTCGCGGACCGGATTGGAGGTAACAGATCGGCGAATCTATCATACACTGACCCAGCTCTGCCGGGATCCGCCGATGGAATTCACCATATTGTTTCTGGCCACCGCCGTCGCGATGCTGGCCGCCTGGCGCGGGCCGCGTCCGCTGGCGCTTGGCCTGTCTGGCGCCGTCCTGATCGGCTGCGTCGCCACCTACCTGCACCACGCCACCGATACGCTGAAACTGTCGTTCTGAGACACGCATGACCCAGGCGCGCGCCATCACGCTGAACGCCCTCAGCCTCTACGCGGTGGCGGCGGTGCTGGCGGCGGCCTATGCGGCGCAGTTCATCCTTCATGAACTGCCCTGCCCGCTCTGCCTCTTGCAGCGCATCCTGTTCGCGGCGCTGGCAGTCGGGCCGATCCTGAACATCCGCTTCGGGCCTCGCCCCAGCCACTATGCGATCTCGCTGCTGGCGGCGGTCGCGGGCGCGGTTGCGTCGACCCGGCAGGTGCTGCTGCACATCATGCCCGGCGACGCCGGCTATGGCTCGGCGCTGCTCGGCTATCACTATTACACCTGGGCGCTGATCGGCTTCATCGCGGCGATCGTGCTGATTGCCGCAATGATGCTGTTCGATCGCCAGTTCGAGGAAGACGACGCCATGCTGCCGGCCACCGGCGGCGCCTTCGCGCAAATCGCCGTGTGGCTCGTGATTGCCCTCACATCAGCCAATGTGGCGACGACGCTCGCCGAATGCGGCTTCGGCGCCTGCGCCGACAACCCCGTCGTTTACGAACTGCTCAAGCGCGCGGCTTAGGGCCGCTTGGGAATGTCCAGCCCGCGCTGCACGGCCGGCCGGGCCAGCCCCCGCTCCAGCCATGCCGGCACCTGCTTGAGCGTATCGAAGGCGATGAGATCGCGCGCACCGTAGAAGCCGATCAGGTTGCGTACCCAGCCGAGCATGGAAATATCGGCGATGGTGTATTCGTCGTCCATGATCCATTGCCGTCCGGCAAGCCGCGTCTCCATCACCTCAAGAAGCCGTCTCGACTCGGCGACATAACGCTGCAGCGGCCGCTTGTCCTCATATTCCTTGCCGGCGAATTTGTGGAAGAAGCCGACCTGGCCGAACATCGGCCCGATCCCGCCCATCTGGAAATGCAGCCATTGGATGGTCTGGTATCGCCGCGCCGGATCATCAGGCAGAAGCTTGCCGGTCTTGTCAGCGAGATATTGCAGGATCGCCCCGGACTCGAACAGCGGCAGCGGCTTGCCACCGGGCCCGTTGGGATCGAGGATGGCCGGGATCTTGCCGTTCGGGTTCAGCGACAGGAATTCCGGCGTCTTCTGGTCGTCCTTGCCGAAATCGACCAGATGCACCTCGTAGGGCAAGCCGGTCTCCTCGAGCATGATGGAAACCTTGACGCCGTTCGGCGTCGGCAGCGAATAGAGCTGAAGGCGGTCAGGGTGCTTGGCGGGCCAGCGCTTGGTGATCGGGAAGACGGAGAGATCGGGCATCGAACTCGTTCTTTTGCCTGGTTTGCGGTGCCGGGCTAATGTACGGCCGATGCCGCATATAACAAGACCTGCCCCGAACCATGACTGACCACCCATCGCCACCGAAGCTTGGCCTGACCGACGAAGAACTCGCCGTTCATCCGACGGTTTTCGCAAGCGACGTGCTGAAGCACCAGGTCGTCGTCGTCTCAGGCGGCGCCGGCGGCATCGGCCGCGCCATCGCCTGGCTGTTCGCACGGATGGGCGCGCATGTCGTGGTGGTCGGCCGCGACGGTGGCAAGCTCGACGCGCTGGTGGCCCAGTTGGCCGGCCGCGGCCTCAGGGCCTCGGCGCATGTCGCCGACATCAGGGAGCCCGATGCGGTCAATCTCCTGTTCGATACGATCTGGACCGCGCAGGGCCGCGTCGATGCCCTGATCAACAGCGCGGGCGGACAGTTTCCGCAGGCTGCGATCGATTTTTCCGTGAAGGGCTGGAATGCCGTCATCAACACCAACCTGAACGGCACCTGGTACATGATGCAGGCCGCCGCGCAGCGCTGGCGCGACCACAAGCAGCCCGGCAGCATCGTCAACATCGTGGTGGTGACGACGCATGGCCTCCACGGCATCGCGCACACCATTGCCGCGCGGAGCGGCGTGATCGGGCTGTCGCGCGCGGTGGCGGTCGAATGGGCCCCACTGAACATTCGGGTGAACTGCGTGGCGCCCGGCGCGATCGAAACCGCGGGCTGGAACGTCTACACGCCGGAGGCGCGCGCCGCCTATCCCCGTTCGAATCCGATGATGCGTGTAGGGTCGCCATGGGACGTGGCGGAAGCAGTCGCCTTCCTCACGGCGCCCTCGGGCAAGTTCGTGACCGGCGAAACCCTGACCGTCGATGGCGGCAGCCAGCTCTGGGGTGAAACCTGGACGACCGGCAAGCCGGCCTATTTCGGCGGCGACGCCAAGTGACACGCTGAAGGCCGGCCGCCCATGACATCCCTGCCTACGACGCGCTATCGCCTTGTCATCTTCGATTTTGACGGCACGCTGGCCGACTCGCTTCCATGGTTTCGCGCGTCCTTTGACGACATGGTCGCGCGATTCAACCTATCGCCGGTTCCCGCCGAGGAGATGGAAGGGCTGCGCGGCATGTCCGCGCGCGAAATCATGGCGCGGCTCAACGTATCCATGTGGCAGTTGCCGGCCATCGTCAGCGACATGCGGAAACGCAAGCTCGCCGCCGCGAATGAAATATCGCTGTTCAAGGAGGTCCCGGCCATGCTGGCCGACCTGCAGGGCCACGGGATCAAGACCGCCATCGTCAGTTCCGACAGCGAAGCATCGGTCCGGCAGGTGCTCGGACCCGCGACGCGCCTGATCACCCGCTTCGACTGCGGCGCCGCGATGTTCGGCAAGCACTGGAAATTCCGGCGCGTCGCGCGGAAGCTCGGCGTAAAACCATCGGAGACGATCTGCATCGGCGACGAGATCCGCGATATCGAAGCCGCCAAAGCCGCCGAGATGAACTCGGGCGCGGTCGCCTGGGGCTATGCCCTCCCTTCTGCGCTGCAAGCGGCCGGCCCGACGCATCTGTTCAATTCAATCGAGGAGATGATGCAGAGCCTTACCGCGGCGGAATAATGCTGCCTCGATACCTTATTCTCAAGCCCGCAACGACCACCGCATCCGGTAATCGTGCCCCCGCATGCTGTGGATGAGCACGAATTCCGTCACCGTCCACAAGATCGGCTGAATCGGATACTCGTCGACACCGCGGGCATCATACAACAGCGTGACGTGCGGCATGAAATTCGTGTTCGCCAAACGCCGCAATCCGCTTCGCAGCAGCGCCGCGCCGAGTGTCCCCCGAAATGCTTCCAGCCGGCGCAATCCGTTCTCCCCGATCAGGACAAACGGACGATTGCCAATCCTGCCGCGGAAACTGGCGGTTCGATCGAACGACACTTCGAATGGCTCGCAGCGCAACACCGCGGCCGCCTCGCACGCCGCGCAAATCTGGCGGTCCGGCAAGCCGGTGAGCGAGAACAGCGAGACGTGCAGCCTGTCCGCCGCGATGAGCCTGCCGTCAAAGCGATGCGCACGCTTGAGCACGCCGGCGAGCCGGTGAATTCGCTCCGCAGTGGCCGGATCGGGAAGCGTCGCGAGGAAGAGCCGGCCACCACCAGAGCTTGCAAACTTGTCCATGATTGACCAGAACAAATCATGAACATATGGTTGTATCAAGTAACGAATGCAACCATCGTTTGGCAAATTCCCGTGATCTTACACCACACACCCGTAATGCGCCGAGGACACCAGGCGGATGTACTTGTCGTGCACCGAGCCGGGCCGTATCGCGGCGACCGAGGCCGGTAGCCGCCAGTCGGCCATGCGGCGGGCGATCTCTTCCGCCGGCACGTCGAGTGTCAGGGTGCGGGCGCCGGGATCGATCACAATGGTGTCGCCGTCGCGCACCGCGGCGATCGGACCGCCGCGCGCGGCTTCCGGCGAGATGTGGCCGATCAGAATCCCGTGCGAGACGCCGGAAAAACGGCCGTCGGTGATCAGCGCGACGTCTTCGCCAAGGCCCCGCCCCTGCAACTGGATGGTCAGCATGACCATTTCCGGCATGCCGGGTCCGCCGACCGGGCCGACATTGCGCACCACGATGACGTTGCCCGCCACGATCTCGCCGGCGCGGATGGCCGCCATCGTATCGGCCTCGGACTCGAATACGCGCGCGGTGCCGCGAAACTGGCCCTTGTCCAGCGCCTTGCCCGACAGTTTGAGCAGGCAGCTTTCCGGCGCGAGATTGCCCTTGAGGACGCTGATGTGGTTGTTGGCCGGCGCGACCGGTTTCGACACCGGGGAAACGATCTCCTGCGGCGGCATCTGATCCAGCGTCGGAACGTCAGCGAGATTTTCCGCCAGCGTCTTGCCGGTGACCGTCATGACGTCGCCATGCAGGAAGCCGGCGCGCAGCAGCTCCTTCATCACGACGGGCACGCCGCCGATCGCATGCAGGCTTCCCATCGCGAACGGGCCGTGCGGCTGCAGGTTGGCCAGTAGCGGCACCCGTTCGCCGACCTTCTGAATCCGCTCGATCGTAACAGGCACCTGCGCCTCGCGCGCCACCGCGAGCAGATGCAGATACATGTTGGTCGAGCCGCCCATCGCATAGATGGTCGTGATCGCGTTCTCGAAGGCGCGCTCGGTCATGATGTCGCGCGGCCGGATGCCGGCCGCCATCAGCCGGTACAGCGCATCAACCGAGGCGCGGGCCTGGGCGCGGACATCGGCGTGGATGTCGCTGCCGGCGTCATAGTCGGCCGGATGCGAGGCGCCGCGCGGCAGCATCATGCCGATCGATTCCGCGATCGTGCTCATGGTGTTGGCCGTGAACATCGCGCCGCAGGTGCCGCTGCCCGGCATCACATTGCGCTCGACCTCCAGCAGTTCCTCGCCGGAAAGGCGCCCGGATTCGTTGGCGGCGCGCGCCTCGGCGTAATCCATGACCGTCAGGTTGTTGCCCTTGCTGGCCCACGCCCCGAACGAGACGCGGCCCGGCGTGCTGGTGCCGGGATAGAGCACGAGGCCGAACGCATTGGTGCGCGCCAGCGGCATCAGCGCCGCAGCCCCGGTCTTGTCACAGCCGGAGATCACAATCATGGCGTCGCCGTGATGCGCGAAGTGGCCGATCTCGAAGCAATCGGCGACGACGTCGCGCGAGACGAGGCTATAGCCTGCCGTCGGCGTTCCCTGGGTCAGCGCGTCCGACACCGCCGGCGCGCCGACGATCAGCCCCTGCCCGCCGCGCTCGGCCAGGATTTCCACCAGGAGGTCCGTGATGGCGCGGACGCGGTTGTTGCAGCGGTGGGCATTGGTGTAGGCGCTGGCGATCGTCACCACCGCGCTGGTCTTTGCGGCGCGATCCGGATCAAAACCGGCGGCGCGGAGCTCCACCCGCGCCCGCTTCCAATAGGTGCTGCTGTCTTGCGTCGTCATGACATGCTCCGGATATCCTGATTGGATGCCTTCTGATTGGGTGCGCGGACCTGCTATCCGGCCTGATTGGCGTTGAACGGGTCAGGCCGTCTTGCCGTCGTCGAAACTGACGATCACGGCGGCGTTCGCGATCAGGATCGGGTCGTTGCCGCTCTCGGACGGAATCTCCAGCCCGCCGGCGACCGCCGTTACCTTCACCGTGCCGTAGGGCAACTCCTTGGCCACCACTGCGGTATCTACAGCCTCGGGATTCGGCACGGCGATCGTGACATCGACGAACATGTCGTTGGCGGTCTTGCCGAGCATCCGGAAGAAGCCGAGGCTGGAGTGGCGGATGGCATCCGAGACGGCGCGCTTGGCGGCCTTGGTCGCATCGCGTCCGTGAACGTCGACGCCCATGCCCATTTCGGTGATACAGCGCACGCGTGCCATCGGTATTCCTTCGATCGTTTGAGTGAGAGATATCAGCCGTCCGCAATTTTCGCGAGCGACCAGCGAGGCGCCGCCCCAGCTCAATATTACGACGAGGAGCGCGAAGAAGTGAAGCTGTTACCGTGGAAGCGCAAATTCTCGCGCGACAACTGGCCGAGCGACGTAACGCCCATCAGCTTCATGTCGCGCTCGATCTCGATCCGCATCTGCTCCAGCGCGCGTTCCACGCCGGCCTGTCCCGCGGCGGCCAGGGGGAAGAGATAATAGCGGCCGAGGCCGACTGCCCTGGCTCCCAGCGACAGCGCCTTGAGCACGTGAGTGCCGCGCTGCACGCCGCCGTCCATGATGACGTCGATCCTGTCGCCGACCGCATCGACAATCTCCGCCAGTTGATCAAAGGCGCTGCGCGAACCGTCAAGCTGCCGGCCGCCATGGTTGGAAAGCACGATCCCCGTGCAGCCGATCTCCACCGCGCGCCTGGCGTCCGCCGCCGACATCACCCCCTTGAGGCAGAACTGCCCGCCCCAGTGCCGCACCATCTCGGCGACGTCGTCCCAGTTCATCGACGGGTCGAGCATCTCGGTGAAGTAGCGGCTGATCGACATGGTGCCGCTCCCCATGTCGACATGGGTGTCGAGCTGCGGCAGCTTGAAGCTTTCATGCAGGAAATAGTTGATCGCCCAGGCCGGCTTGATCGCGAACTGCGTCATGCCAGCGAGATTGAGCTTGAACGGGATGGCGAAGCCGGTGCGCTTGTCGCGTTCCCTGTTGCCGCCGGTGATGCTGTCGACGGTCAGCATCATGACCTCGACACCGGCCTGCTTGGCGCGATTCATCATCTCGCGGTTCAAGCCGCGATCCCTGTGGAAATAGAACTGATAGACCTGCGGCGTGTTGCTGATCTTGCGCGCTTCCTCGAGGCTGACGGTGCCGAGCGAGGAAACGCCGAACATGGTGCCGTATTTGCCGGCGGCGGCCGCCACGGCGCGCTCGCCCTGGGGATGGAATAATCGCTGCAGTGCCGTCGGCGAGCAATAGACCGGCATCGCCAGCTTCTGCCCCATGATCGTCACCGACATGTCGACATCGGTCACGCCGCGCAAGATGTTCGGCACCAGGTCGCAATCCTCGAACGCCCGTGTATTGCGCCGGTATGTAGCTTCGTCGTCGGCCGCCCCATCGATGTAATTGAAGATCGGTCCGGGCAGGCGCTGCTTGGCCATACGGCGAAAATCGTTGAAGTTGTGGCAGTTTTTCAGACGCATGGAGTTGTCTCGTGTCGCTTTCGACGGGGCTTGGGCCCTGCTTATCATATAATCGGCGGCATCTTACTCGGCCCCGGCGCTGAGGAGCAGGAAGAATATCGATTTCAGAAGGCGTTGCCGGCACGAGACCGCGGCTTTGATCGCGCGCGCCGGAAACGGTTTTGCGTGATGTTTGCAATTTCGTCCATTCCCCCGGGTTGACATCTGCAGATTACAGGCGTATCTCCCGCGCCCTTCGCGAGCATTGGGTTCGCGAACGAACATGAGCCGAGTGATGAACCAAAGCAGCGAAAAGCTCGTCAGAGGATCGAATGACATTCTGTCATTCGATAACGCATGCCCGGCTCATGGGAGTGATCTCGCGTAACCGAGATCGGCAGTCCGCTCTATTCGGACCCTCCCGAGCCAGCCGCTCCGGAGGGTTTTTTATTGTCCGAAGCGCATTACTCGAAACATCCCGGCGCAAGCCGGAACGGGAGACCCGGATCCCGGGGCTCGCGCCGGACAGGCGCGTGTCCAAGCGCGCGGGGCCTGTCGGAGGGAACGAGGCGCAAGCCGGATACCGATGGCAGAGCGAACCCCAGGGGGTTCGCAATAGCGGCGCCGCCGAGCGCCGCGAAAAATTCGTTTGCAATCAGGTTTGCCGCACGCGTGCGGCTAAACCGACGCTGGTGGTGAAGATTTCGGATACTTCGCACCCATGGAAAAGCGGGTTCGATTCCCGCCTTTGACACACGCACCGGGATGCGGCCTCGCGAGGGCTTGCACGCGGCCCGGCGCAGCTTTGCTTCCGCAAGAGGCGAAGCTGTGTTGTCGTCACTGAGACCGATATCGCCTGTTCCCCAGCGTGCCCTCTAACTGCCGTGCGCAAGCATCGGCAGGGCGGTGGTGAAGATGTCTGTTACTTCGTCTGAACAACGGTGGCCCGCAAGGGCAGCAACAGCATCGTCTGTTCCCCGCCAACTCTCTACCCACGGTCCGTGGTGAAGATGTCTGTTACATCGACTGATAATCGAGAGGTCACGGGTTCGAATCCCGTCCGGCGTACCATGCGCCGGTAGCTCAGTGGATAGAGCGCTACCCGGCCTGCAGGGTAAGCTGCAGGCTGGGGTCTCAGCATCGCCTGTTCCCGGATCGTGTCGTTCACCGCCGGTGGTGAAGAGTTCTGTTACTTCGCACACACAGGGTCGAAGGTTCGAATCCTTCCGGACTTAAACGTCCGTAGCTCAGTGGCAGAGCATGTGATGCCCGCAAGGGCAGTACAGGCTCGCCTGTTCCCCGGCACCTTTTCCGATCAACAATCCAACCCCAGAGGAGGCCGTCATGGTCAGACTGAACAAGATCGCTCGCGCCCTCACCTTCGAGGGTGCGCGGGCGAAGCGCTTCACGCCCGAGATGGCGCTGAAGCGTGCGCTGATGAACTGCCTCCTGTGGGAGGACCAGTTCTATGAGGACGGCGTTGCGATCGCCGAGCGCATCAAGGCACTGGTGCCGCAGGTCGCGCCCGAGCGCGTTGCGGCGCTCGCTATCGAGGCGCGCGAGGTGATGAAGCTGCGGCATGCACCGCTGCTGGTGATCCGCGAGATGGCGCGGCACGAGAAGCACCGCGCGCTGGTGGCCGATACGCTGGCCCGCGTGATCCAGCGTCCGGACGAGATGACGGAGCTGCTCGCGATCTACTGGGCGGATGCGCTCGGCCCGCAGCAGCAGCGCAAGCGCCAGCCGGTCTCGGCGCAGGTCAAGAAGGGCCTGGCGCGCGCGCTCACCAAGTTCGACGCCTATCAGCTCGCGAAGTACGACCGCGACGGCGCGGTGCGGATCAGGGACGTCCTGTTCCTGACCCACGCCAAGCCAAAGGACGCGGACCAGGCCAAGGTGTGGAAGCAGCTCGTCGACGGCGAGCTGGCCTCGCCCGACACCTGGGAGGTTTCGCTCTCGTCCGGCAAGGACAAGCGCGCGACCTTCGAGCGGCTGATCGCCGAGAAGCGGCTGGGCGGCCTCGCGCTGCTCCGCAACCTGCGCCTGATGCAGAAGGCGGAGGTGCCGCGCGCGACGATGGCGCAGGCCATCGAGGCGATGCGGACGGACCGCATCCTTCCCTACCGCTTCATCACGGCGGCGCGCTATGCGCCGGATTTCGAGCCCGAGCTCGAATCCGCGATGCTGAAGTCGATCAAGGGCTATGCGCGGCTCGCCGGCCGCACGCGGCTCCTGATCGACGTGTCGGGATCGATGTTCTATCCGCTCTCGGCGCAGTCCGAGATGACTCGTGCCGAGGCGGCCTGTGGTCTGGCGATCCTCGCCCGCGAAGTCTGCGACGAGGTGGAGATCTTCACGTTCAGCCAGGAGACCGTGAAGATTCCGCCGCGCCGGGGCTTTGCGCTGCGCGATGCGCTCGTCGGCTCGCAGCCGCACGGCGGGACCTATCTCGGCAAGGCGATCGGCGAGATCGACCGCAAGGGCGATCGCCTGATCGTCTTCACCGACGAGCAGAGCCACGACGCCGTCCCCAACCCCAGGGGACGCGGCTACATGGTGAATGTGGCCTCGTACCAGCACGGGGTCGGGTACGATGCATGGACGCGCGTGCACGGCTTCTCGGAGGCGGTGATCGCGTGGATCGCGGCTTCGGAAGAGACCAAGCACTGATCCGCATCTGTGACAACAAGTACCCCGGGCGCGCCAACACGCGCCCGGGCATCTCTCAACGGCGTTCGCCAGACAGGTTTTGTCTGCCCCTCTTGGGTCCGGAGAGGACGAGAAGAAAAACGGCCTTCATGCCGGACCGCTGCCTGAATCGCTGCGCGGCTTGCGACGGAAGAAATTCACCACACCCGCGCCCAGCACCCCGAGGCCGATGAGAATGACCTTGGCGAATTTGAGCACGAACGCGGACACCAGCGCGAACAGACCGAGCTTCTTGGCCGCAACGCCGCCAACCAGCGCCATCAGGCCATACTCGGCGATGCGATCGGTAGAGGCATTGAAGTCGTCATAACGCTTGCCGGCGCCATAGGCGAGATTGCCGAGCAGCTCATGGGCGACCGGCTTGTCACCGGCGATGCGTTCCGAGTTCGACAGCAGATTGAGGCTGAAATAGCCGTCGCGCCCCAACGCGTAGGTATTGTAATTGATGCTCTTCGTCACGTTGTCCGGCTCGCCCTTGTCCTTGGCGAGCACCGACCAGACCAGACGATGACTGGCGGCATCGTAACTCGGCGGCTGCAACCATCCGATCACCTGCATCTCGGGAAACCCTCGCGCGACCCGGTCCTTGTTCGTCTCCTCCGCTCCGTCCCTCAGATTCTTCAGGAGTTCGTCGGCATTCCAGTTCTTGGCATCGTCATCCTTGATGTAGCCTTCCTTGATGTAACGGATCACCACAATCCAGCCGTCATTCGGCCCCGTGCCGACCACCAGGCCGACAAAACTTGCATCGCTCACGACATTGCCGAGCGCCCGCAGGACGCGCGCCCCTTCAGCCCGCGGCACAAAAAAATGACCGGCCGGCAGCTTCAGCGAAGCCTGATCGATCAGGGAAACGTCCTTGGGCCCGCCGACGCCCGCCGCGCTGGCGGCCTGCCACGCCGCAGCCAATTCCGCCTTTCGCGAGGCTTCGCTCGGCGGGGACGCCTGGGCAAACGCCGGCAGCGACCCAAGCACGACAAACACCGCGACAACGGCGGAAATCACCTTCTGCACCGGGCTCTCCTGGAATATTGCCTTCAACGAAGAAGGCCACACCAACAACAACTTCAAATAGCAGTATCGAACAATAAATTACTCAGCCACCCGATAAAGACATTGCTGCAATGAAATGCGCCCGGCCCCGTAACCGTGCCGCCAATGCAAAGCGCCAGGTGGCGAGCGAGGCTGTTGAGCCTGCATCGTCGTGCCTGGCGACCGAAGTTTTGTGTCATCTCATTGAAAGGCGGGCCGCAACCGTCTCACGCCTGCCATCTCATCCAGGCGGCATCTTGTCGAACTTCGGCACGGCCGGATCGAGATGGTCCCAGGCGTAACCGCGCGCATGGTAGGTCACCGCCTGCGGCTTGTATCGGCCCGGGTCGTCGAGGCTCGCCGCGTGAATGGTGAAGAGATCGGGCATGGCCGCAAACGTCAAACAGACCGGCGATCCGCAGGTGGGGCAGAAGCCACGCGTCTTCACGTTGCCGCTATCTCCGACCATATCCCAATGCTTCGCTTCGCCCGTGAACTTCACGTCCTTGCGGCCCGGGAAAGTCAAATAGGATCCATGGCCGCTGCCGCTCTTGCGTTGACAGTCGCGGCACTGGCAGTCGTTTGAAAAAATCGGCTCGGCAGAGATTTCATATCGGATCGCGCCGCAGGCGCATCCACCGGTATAGGCGGCACTCATGTATTTTTTCCTTCTGTAGAACAGCATTGTTGGCGAACGAATAGCTCGGAGATATCGGGTGCGTGTATCGCGTTCGGCTTTCGCCGATCCGAGATATTTTCAGACGCGGCCGGCGATCAGCTTGAGCCACGGCGGCAGGTGAAAGACGCTCATCAGCAAGTACATCGGCACCATTCCGCTCAGCGGAGACGGGTTTGCGATCGAACACAATGCCGATCCGTCACCAAGGACGGCCGTGAGCAGCGCCATCATCGCAAACGTCGGCGCGGCCGCGAGATAGAGCCGATGGGACGACCTCAGCGCCGCGGCGCTCCGGCGGAGCGCCTTGTCGTCGCATCCGCCGGAGCAGACCTGGCTCATGGCTTCGCACTCGCGCTCTGCTGCCGGAACGCGGCTTCGCCGGCGTCCGACACCTCGACCCACCGCTTGTCGGGCGCGGCGCCCTCGACATAGCTGTCGTGCCAATTCCACCATTTGTAGGTCGCCGTCTGCGGATAGCCTTCCGGCGAATCCTCCCAGACCTCCTGCCGGCCGAGCGGGGTGATGTCGAGATAATTCCAGGTGCCCCCCATCTGCTCGTCGCCGCGGTTGTTGATGAAGTAGGTGCGGTAGATCTTATTGCCGTCGCGGAAGAACACGTTGGTGCCGTGCCACTCGCCGACGTCGAAATCGGCGTCAAAACTGTCCGTGATCGTGTACCAGGGGATCATCTCCCACTCCATCCGCGCCTTCAGCCGTGCGATGTCGGCCTGCGGCGCGCGCGAGGTGAACACCAGCGTGGTGTCGCGGGCGTTGAGATGGGCCAGATGGGCGATCTGGTCGGCCACCATCGAGCAGCCACGGCAGGCATGGTCGGGCCAGCCGAACACGCCGGGCTCGTAGAAGGCGCGATAGACGATCAGTTGATGGCGGCCTTCGAACAGATCGCGCAAGCTTATTTTGCCGCGAGGCCCCTCGAACGCATAGTTCTTCTCCACCGCCACCCACGGCATCCGCCGACGCTCGGCGGCGAGTGCGTCACGGGCGTGCGTCAGCTCCTTTTCCTTCAAGAGCAACTTTTGCCGTGCGGCTTCCCACTCCTGCGCTGAAACAGCATGAATCTGCATAGCTGATCTCCTGTTTGTTGGGATGCTTGTGTATCGAGCCATTCAGGCCGGCAGCCGACGATCATACTCGTCGCGCAAGCGTGCCCAGCCGTCCCAGAATGACGCCGGCTCCCTGTCGTTGGCACGGGCGACCAGAACGTCGAGATGCATGTGCCAACCAGCACTGACCTTAAGCATGGTCGAGCGATCGGGCAGACGCCGGTGGATCACGGTCAGCAAGACGCCCGTACCCTTGGGCTCCAGCTCGAACGTGACGTCGCCGCTGTTGTTCCAGGCGATGGAGAGCTTGCGCAGCGGCTCGAGCTCGGTGATCCGGCTCTGCATGCGATGCTCTTCGGGAAATCCTTCCGGCCGCTTGCCCGGGGGATCGTTAAGTTCGTCATTGCGCCAGACGAGTTCGACGGGCGCGCCGACCTTCATCTCCATCGCGCCCGCCGCCAGCCATTTGCTGCGCAGCTTGCTGTCGGTGAGATAGGCCCAGATGCGTTCGATCGGGCCGGGCAGCAGCCGCTGGATCCTGAGCGTGGTCGGCTCGATCAGTTCGCCAAAGGCATCGGGCTTTGTTGTTGCGTTCATCGTCTACTCCTTCTTCAGCTGCTTTGCTTTCGCCTCGTCCTCTGCACGCAGCAGGGCTTCCAGCGAGTCGAGCTTTGTGTTCCAGAATCGTTCGTAACGGCGGAGCCACGCATCGGCCTCCGCCAGCCGCGCCGCCTCAAGACGGCAAAGATGCGTGCGGCCGCGGATCGTGCGGGTGACGAGGCCTGCGTTCTCCAGCACCCGCACGTGTTTCGAGGCGCCGGCAAAGCTCATCTCGAACGGGGTCGCGAGTTCCCCGATCGTGAGTTCGCGCTCCGCCAATTGTCCAAGCATCGCCCGGCGCGTTGGGTCCGAGAGCGCGTGAAAAACGGCGTCGAGATGTTTCGAATACTCAACCATACGGTTTAGTATAGGGACGCAGCCCAGATAGTCAACCGATCGGTTTAACATCTTCGTGAAGGGGTTCCGGGGCGGCTAGCCGTCCGGCAACGTATAGACGGCGCAGGGAGCGGCGATGCCGCGTAGCGCGTGTGTTCCCAGCGGGACCAGCGCGGCGCTGGTTTGGGCAGCGACGGTGCTGGAGATGAGGACCGTCCGGCCGAGCGGCCGGCAAAGTCCTTCCAGGCGGCTGGCGAGATTCACCGCAGGACCGATCGCGGTGAAATCCAGCCGATCGGCCGCGCCGACATTGCCCCACAGAATTTCGCCGAGATGCAACGCGACCCCGAACGACAGCGGCGGCAACCCCTGCTCGCGCCGTGTCGTATCGAGATGCGCCATTCCGGCTTTGGCCGAAGCGACGGCGCGCAGCGCAGCGTCGCAGGCATCGCGCGGCCTATCGCCGACCGGGAAGATGGCGAGCACGCCGTCGCCGATGAATTTCAACACCTCGCCGCCGAAGGCGTGGACGGCGCCACCGATGCAGTCGAACCAGCCGCCCAGCGCCGCAATGACGGCGGCGGGCGGCTCCGCCTCCGACAGCGCGGTGAAGCTGCGCAGATCGCCATAGAGCAGCACCGCCCGGATGGTCTCCCCGACTTCGCGCCGCAACGGCCCCGCCAGCACGCGCGCGGCGCTGCGCCGACCCAGATAAGCCTCGAGCGCGACGGAGAGCGTCGCACGCGCCGACAGCGCAGCAAGCGGCGCGGCAGCAAAGCGCGCGGCTTCGCGCAGCCGGTCTGTCTCCGCTTCCGTGAAGCTGCGCGACCCGGCCCAGCTAAGCCCCGGCCCGCCCTCGCCCACGCCAACGATGTCTTCATGCACCGCCCCGCCCGTGGCGAGGCCGTTCAGCCAGCGCCGGCCGGCATCGCCGGACGAATCCGCCGTCCCTCCGAACCCCATTGGTGCGAAGCCCACCGCCTCGATCACCTCGCCATTTTCGGCCCGCCACAGCCAGGTGCGGCGCGCGATGATCGGATGCGGCACCGCGAGCGTGAGCGCGCCGCCGGCGAGCGGGATGCCGTCCCTGACCAGGCGCGTGCCGAGTTCGGCGAGGAACCGTTCGGCGCCTGGTGAACCGCCGGCCTCATCGACAAGCCATGTCAGCGTCGAATTCAGTTGCATGGGCCAATCATGCGGCAGAGACGTTTGATTGTCATGACCCTTGGTAAATCCCTGCGCGGGCATATGTTGGCACGGTTGCAGCAGCCGCCATGCCAACGAGCAACGAGGGTATTCGATGCCAGAGTCATTTGTGGTCCAGCGCGAGACCCAGATCGCCGCGCCGCGCGCCAGCGTATTCGCCTTCCTGACAGACCCCGAGAAGATCGTGCAATGGATGGGCGGCGAGGCCATGACGGAGTTGCATCCGGGCGGGCTCTATCTCCTGAAGGGCGTCGGCAGCGCCACCGCGCGCGGCGCGTTTCGCGAGGTCGTGCCGGTACATCGCCTCGCCTACAGTTTCGGCTGGGAGGGCAATGACGAAGTGCCGCCGGGATCGGGCCTGATCGAGATCGACCTGATCGAACGCGATGGCGGCACGCTGCTGCGCATGACCCATAGCGGCCTGCCCAGCGCCGCCCATCAGGCAAGCCACGCCAAGGGTTGGGCGCACTATATCGACCGGCTGACCAAGGTTGCCTCGGGCCAGGATCCCGGACCGGACCGAGGGCCGAACGGCACCCGCAACGCGTAAGGACCGGATCGGTCGAGGCGCGCATCGCGGTGGCTATCGCTCCGCCTTCTTCAGCACCGTCACATGAAACTGGCGGCGGATTTCCATGCCCTGCCGCCGGTAGAGCGCGATGGCGGAGTGATTGCTGGTGAAGACGTGGAGGAAGGGAATCTCGCCGCGCGATACGATCTGGCGGGAGATTGCCGACAGCAACATCTGCCCGTAGCCGCGACCACGGTGCGATGGATGCACGCAGACGGCCGTGATCTCGGTGTACTGCGCGGGCTTCATCCGTTCGCCGATCATCGCGGCGAGCCGGCCGTCGACACGGATGCCGAGAAAGGTGCCGAGTTCATGGGTCCGCGTGCTGAACGGGCCCGGCTTGGTAAGCGCGGTCAGTTCGATCATGTCGGGAACGTCGGCGGCGCCGAGGGTGACGATATCTATTCCATTGGCCGGCGCCTCGACCGGCGTCCCGATCATCTGTTCGCCGGTCTCCGCCAGCATGACCTTGAATTCGGCAGGTGGCTTCACGGCATCCGGCGTGAACAGCACCGCGATATCCGTTGGCGACATCAGCGCGCCGAGCACCGAAAAGCTTTCAGGCGACATATCCGGCATGTCGGCAAATGGCGTCACATCCGTCGGATAGCGACGCGCGCGCCCATCGCCTTCGGCCAGCATCCGCTGCGTGGTGGTCAGCGCGGTCCAGATCGGGTGGTCGAGCGGATGGTCGGGTGCGTCGCTAACGGACATCAGGCTACTTTCCTTTGTTCATTGTCGGACGGCGCTGCGCGCTGCGCTGGCGGTCACGCGGGATATCGGCCATCATGAACGGACCGGCCCGCCCCGGACGTACCGGATGCCGCCGAAGAAATGGTGGTGGCGATGGCGAGTGGCGACCAATTTATTCTTTTTCTCGTTGCATTCTTCTTTTTTATCCAGGGTCTCATCGCCTTCGTCGGCTTCGCGCTCCTAGCCCGGCTCCTGAACTATCGCGCGTTGAAGCACAAGCCAATGAGTTGGCGCATTGCCGGAAGCATTGGCGTCGCAATCTGGACAGTCTGCAGCTTATACGTGCATGCGTGGAGCGAGACGCTCGGGTGGGTGGATATGGACGCCGTGTCCTTCATCGCCATTCCAGCGATCGTATTGCCGAGCCTGGTCGGGCTTGCCCGCGTGCTGTTTCCGCCGGCCACTTGAACGGCAATCGCTTAGCGATAATCATTGAGGTCCGCCGCCTCGCGAACCTCAGCCGTATAGCGCCAGATGTCGGGCCGCGAGCCGTCGATGTCCGTAAAGCCGTAGTGCCGCGCGAGCTCGCCAGAGCTGACTGATTTCTGATTCCACCTGCCGCGATCCGGATCGGCGGCCAGCGCCGCGACCGCGCGGCCGACATAGCGCGGCGATTCCGACAGCGCGAAATCCGGCGGCGCCTGGTGCCGGCCTTCCCGCTCCGTCAACGCGTCGCGCCAGTTCGCTTCGCTGACGCCGAAATTCTCCAGCATCATCTCGGAACGCAGCCAGCCCGGCGTGATCGCCACCGCCGTTCCGCCATGCGGCGCAAGTTCATGGCCTTGCGAGAAGGCCAGGCGATTCACGCTCTGCTTGACGAGGTCATAAAACACCGAGATCCGGTAATGCTGCGCGTTGTAGTCGGCGGTGCCGTCGGTGACTTCCACCAGGAGCCCGCCGGGCTGTGCGACCAATAGCGGCAGCAAATAATGCGATGTCACCAGATGCGTCTCGATGCCGAGCCGCAGAATTCGCAGACCCTTCTGCAGATCGAGCTTCCAGATCGGCGTATTCCACTGCGGCGGCCCGCCCTTCAGCACTTCGCCGCCCCAGATGTCGTTCACCAGCACATCGATACGGCCATGCTCGGCGCCGATATGTTCGGCCAGCGCCGCCACCTGCGAAGGTTCGAGATGGTCGACCGCAATGGCGATGCCCTTGCCGCCGAGGCCGGTCACGCGTTCGGCGGTCTCTTCGATCGTCTCGGGCCGGTCATAATCCGACCGCGTCGATGCATCCGGGCGGGCGGTGCTACGGCCCGTGCAGATCACCGTCGCGCCGGCCTCGCCGAGCGCTGCGGCAATCCCGCGGCCGGCGCCGCGCGTTGCGCCTGCCACGACGGCGATGCGCCCGCGAAGCAACCCCTCATGCGACACACCGTTCATTGCAGCTTCCTTTCACGCCGCCGCGCCGATGGAGCTTTGTTATTCCTCGGCCGTCGCCTTGATCAGATTATCGCGGAGCGTGACGACAGTTTGCTGCAGCCGCGCGAACTCGTCCGGCTTCAACCCCGTGGCCGCGACCAGGTTCATGTGCGTGCCTTTCTCGCGCAGCCGCCGCCCGGCCTCGGTCAGGCTGATGCGCACCTGCCGCTCATCCGCGGGATCGCGCTGGCGGCGCAAATACCCTGCCTGCTCCAGCTTTTTCAGGATCGGCGTCAGCGTGTTGGATTCCAGGAACATCTTTGCGCCGAGCTCGCTCACCGTCTGGTCGTCCTGCTCCCACAGCGCCACGATGGCGATCCATTGCGGGTAGGTCAGGCCCAGTTCATCGAGGCCCTTTTTGTAGGCCCGCCCGAAGGCGAGGTTCGCCGAGTAGACCGCAAAGCACAGAAAGTCGCCAAGGCGACGCTCGCCCGCGGGCTTGGGTTTTTGATTGGCCTTTGAACTGTCTCTGGAATTCTCCCTGGAACCGGCGCTTGAACCGTTCCTGGGACTGTCATTCGCTCTCATGGGCTGGTCCTTTCCGACACGAACATGTGAAGTCTCGCATCCATATATATCGTGTCCGATTAAATCGGAAGGGTTGACACTCCGGCCGATCGGGCTTTTATAGATCGCGCACGAATACATCGCATACGATACAACTAGGGTGGCGATGAGATAGCTGCGCGGCGGTTACCCCGGAGCTCCAGACCGCCGGAATTAGTTCGCCAGGTGGAAGAGTGTCTGCCGAACAGCGGGCATTCGCACGCCAAACGAAGCAATCTAACGTCAAACCATCAAGCCGGTGCGCCGGAAACACCCCGGCCGCCACAACATCAAAGGAGAGAACCATGTCAGACCTCAAGCAAAACACCCTCACCTCCGCCCCCGAAGCCAAGGCCGCGCCGGCGGTCGACCTGAAGCTCGAAGTCATCGTCATTCCGGTGTCCGACGTCGAGCGCGCCAAGCAGTTTTACGCAAAGCTCGGCTGGCGGCTCGACGCCGATTTCGCCGGCCCCGACGACTACCGCGTGATCCAGTTCACCCCGCCCGGCTCCAACGCCTCGGTGATCTTCGGCAAGAACGTCACCCCGGCCGCGCCCGGCTCCGCCCAGGGGCTTTATCTGGTCGTCTCCGACATCGAGGCGGCGCGCAAGGAATTGCTCGGCCGCGGCGTCGCAATCAGCGGCGTGTTCCATGCCGGTGGCGATGTGCATGTCGGCTCCGACGAGCCGTATCTGTTCGGACGGGTCCGCCTGAACGGCGCAGATCCCGAGCGCGGCAGCTACCGTTCCTACGCGTCGTTCAGCGATCCCGACGGCAATGGCTGGCTATTGCAGGAAGTGACGGCGCGGTTGCCCGGCCGCATCGACGCAAATGCCACCTCGTTCAACTCGTCGGCCGACCTCGCGGCAGCGCTGCGCCGCGCCTCCATCGCCCATGGCGAATATGAGAAGCGAAACGGCGGTCAGTACGACACCAACTGGCCGGACTGGTACGCCGACTACATCGTCCACGAACAGAGCGGCCAGCAGCAGGCCGCGTAAACAGACCAAACGATCCCGGTCATCGGCGGCGAGCCCGCCGGTGACGGATCTCAACCCGAGGAGTTCGACATGACCAGGATGAAGAAGTTGCATGGCATCGTGATGGCGGCGCTTGTCGCCGGGGTTTTCCTGGCGCCTTCCGGCGCGCAGGCACAGCAGAACGGCGTCACGCGGACCGACCTGCAGCGGCACGACATCAGCGCAGCGGGACACGAGGCCATCCAGGTCCGCGTCGATCTCGCTCCCGGCGTGGCGTTCGGCAAGCATACGCATCCCGGCGAGGAAGTAATCTATGTGCTCGAGGGCCAGCTCGAATATCAGATCGAGGACAAGCCGCCCGTCACGCTGAAGGCCGGCGACGTGCTGTTCATTCCAGCCGGAACGGTGCATTCGGCCAGGAACCCCGGCAACGTCAAGGGCAGCGAGCTCGCCACTTACATCGTCGAAAAGGGCAAGCCGCTTCTCACGCTGGTGAAGTGACGGTCGCCGGCTTGCGCGGAGAGCTGCGATGATCGAGATCGCCCTGGCATTTGCCGCCGGTTTGCTGACCGTGGCGGCCCCCTGCATCCTGCCGTTGCTTCCGGTCCTGCTGGGCGCCTCCATCGGCCGGCAGGATCGGTGGCGGCCGCTCTTCCTCGTCGCCGGCTTCATCGCGGCCTTTTCCGGCTTCGCGATCCTGTTCGGTTCGTTCCCGACCGTGCTTGGCTTGTCGCACGACACGCTGCGCAAAGTGTCGGGCATCCTGCTCGGCAGTTTCGGCTTGCTGCTGCTGTGGCCCCGGCCATACGAGTGGCTGATGGCGAGGTTGAGCGGCCTGCTCTCGTTCGCCGACGGCATCGTCGCGCATGCGGGAGCCGGCAATGCGGGCGGACTTATTGTTGGACTGGCGCTCGGCGCGCTCTGGACACCCTGCGCCGGGCCGGTTCTCGGCTCGATCCTCACGCTGATCGCAATATCCGAAAACCCGGCACGGGCCGCCTTGTTGCTCGTTACGTATGCGATCGGCGCCGGCATTCCGATCCTGCTCATCGCCTATGGCGGACAATACGCAACCACGCAGGTGCGCAGATTCGCGCCCTACACGCCCGCTTTGCAACGGACATTTGGCATCGCCGTGCTGCTCGTCGCGCTCGCCTTCTACACGCAATACGACACGATCGCCGCCGTCTGGCTTTCGCGGGCCTACCCGAACCTTCAACTCGGACTATGACAATGCGCAAACTTCTCAGCCTGACCGTACTCTTGATCGTTGCCATTCTTGCAATCGCGCAGTTCGGCCCGTCGCTGCTGCGCAGCGAAGAAATGGTGCGCCCCGACGCGCGGCCGGCGCCCGAGTTTTCCGGAATATCCACCTGGCTGAATTCGCAGCCACTGACGGTGGAAAGCCTGCGCGGCAAGGTCGTGCTGGTCCAGTTCTGGACCTACTCCTGCATCAATTGCCTGCGCACCTTGCCATACGTCACCAGATGGTATGAGCAGTACAAGGACAAGGGTCTCGTGGTGGTCGGCGTTCACACGCCCGAATTCGCCTTCGAGAAGGAACGCGCCAATGTCGAGACCGCGATCAGGCGCCTCGGCATCCACTATCCAGTGGCGCAGGACAATCAGTACCGCACCTGGCGGGCTTTCGGAAATCAGTACTGGCCAGCCGCGTATTTGATCGACAGATCAGGGACGATCGTCGCGACGCAATTCGGCGAAGGCGGCTATCAGCAGATGGAAAACGCCATCGCGCGCCTTGTCGGCGATCGCACACCGGCCGCGCAGGCGGCGGATCCCGATCTTGGCGCCGTCGCGACACCCGAACTGTATCTTGGGTCCGACAAGAACGATGGCGCCATCGTCGAGGCGCAGGACGCCGCGCGCGGCGAGCGCGCCTACGCGCTGCCGGACCGCATACCGTCAAACAGATTCGCGCTCTCGGGAACCTGGAACGTGACGGAAGACCGCGCCACCTCGTCGGAGGATGGCGATGAAATCCTGCTTCGCTTCAACGCCCCCAAGGTCAACCTGGTGGCCGGCAGCCTGTCGCCGCAAATCCTGTCCGTGACCATCGACGGCACGCCGCAGCCGCCGGTCGCCGTCGATGGAGCCAGGCTTTACTCCCTTTACAGCGGCACCAGCGGCGAGCACCTGTTGCGCCTGAAGGCGCCCAAGGCCGGGCTAAGCGCCTACACCTTTACGTTCGGCTGAGCGCGATGGCGAACGGCATTGGAGTCTTTGCGCCTCCTGCTGATCGGTTCGCGATCCAGACTTAACCGTTCGGCCTTCGCAGCAAAGAGGCGAGCGCCTCGGCCGTCTCCTTTGGCCTTTCTTCCGGAAAGAAGTGACCGCCATCTACCGGCCGTCCCTTCACATGGCGGCACCAGCGCCGCCAGATCGCGGGCGGCCCTCCCTCGTCCTCGTACCATGTCGCGAGCGCGCCGGCCGCGCTCCAGAGCACGAGTGTGGGACACGTGATCATTCGCCCCCACTCCTGATCCTGCCGGTCGTGATCGCGATCGATCGTGGCGGCCGCGCGGTACTCTTCGCAGATGGCATGCGCATGCGCGGCATCCTGCAGCATGGCGGCATATTCGCGCTGCACCTCCTCCGGAATTGCATTCGCGGAACCCCAGTTCGCCGCGGCGTTGGCGACGACGGCATCGCCGCAACGGACGAGGATGGTTTCCGGCAACGGCGATGGCTGGGCGAGCAGCGACCATGGCCAGAACGCGAGCGCCAGCCGGTCATCGGCGCGATCCCACGCGTCGGAGACCGGAATGACATCGAGCACGGCCAGCGCATCGACCCTGTCCGGCGCATCCAGCGCCATGCGCTGCGCGACGCGGCCTCCCCTGTCGTGACCCACGACCGCGAAGCGCGAAAAGCCGAGTTGGTTCATCAGCACAAGCATGTCCGCCGCAAGCGCCCGCTTCGAATAGGCGGCGTGGCCAGGCGGGCTTTCCGGGCATCCGCTTCGCCCATAGCCGCGCAGATCGGCGCAGACGACCGTATGTGTCGCGGCGAGGCGCGGAGCGATGTCGCGCCACATCAGATGCGTCTCGGGAAAGCCGTGCAACAGCAGAACCGGCGGGCCGGAGCCGGCGTGGCGCGCGAAGATCCGCGCCGCACCGGTGTCGATTTCGATTGCCGCAAAGCCCTCGAACATCGCAGCGCTCAATCCGGCAGCGCGGCGATGGCGACGATCTCGATGACGAGATCGGGATGCGCCAGCGCTGCGACCCCGATCACCTCCGACGGCGGCGGGTTGTTGTAGCTGCAATGTTTGGGGCAATGCTCGGCGAAAAACTCGTCCATGACGTCCAGGCGGAAGTTGGGAGAGCTGAGGACGCCACCGTTTGGAAACGGCCCCTTGACGTATTGCGTGATCTTGACGAGGTGATCGAGCGAACTGCCGAGCTCTTCGAGATCGGCCTTGATATTGGTGAGGATGGAACGCCATTGCGCCGCCGCATCGCCGGCAGCGCCGCCCCTGGCGTTCTTGGGATCGTAGTTCTCGGTGGTGGCAGTGTTGCCGGCCAGGAAAACATATCCCTTTGCGCCCGTGACGACCGTGCCCTTTCCCCAAGGCATCAACTTGCCGCCCTTCATCTTCTTATGTGTGACGAGCTCCATCGCTGTTCCTCCTGCGGACGAGCTCCCCTCGCCCCGTCATCGCGGCGCAGGTAAATACAACCCGCGGCTGCGGAATTGGTTCGGGCGGAAGAGTTGAGGATGGGGAGGCAGCGAGGGCAGCCGCTCGTCTAGCGCACGATCTTGATATCCGGTCCCTTCGGCTTCGGCTGCGGCTGCTCCTTCGTTGCGGCCACACATTCATATTGCGGCCACTTCGGCAGTCTCTCGTCGAGATTCACTTCGCGCCATTTCGGATGGCCGTTCACATCCAGCCACGCCTTGTTCTCGCGGATGATCTTGGCCACTTTGGCGACGTTCTGGCACTGCTCGCCGGCGTAGCTGAACGTGATCAGAACGGCTTTGACTGCTACCGTTTTTACGTCGGATTCCTGCCATTTGTATGTGCCCGACGGAATGACTGCCGTGAGATAGCTGTCGAGGGCTTTGTCATCCACCCCGATGAGCTGGAATTTGTCATCGGCCGTTGTGCTCTCCGAGAAGAGCGTTGCCGGCGCGCCAGCCACATAGAACATTGCATCGATGTCGCCCTTGCGAAGCGCGTCCAGCGCTTCCTTGCCGCCGAGAAAGACTTCCTGCGAAGGCGTGACACCCGTCTGGAAGAAAATCGTCTTTGCGGTCAGGTACGTGCCGCTGCGTTGCGGACCGATCGCAACCCGTTTGCCGTGCAAGTCCTGCAACGTCTTCAAGGAGAGATCACCGAGGACATGCACCTCCTCCTTGTAGAGCGGATAAACGGCGGCAAGCTTGGCCGCTATGGCTTTCAGCTCATGGTCGTCCGAAATATCGCGGATATAATCGAGCACGTCCGACTGCACGATCCCGAGCTGGACGCCGCGCTTCCTGCGAACGTCGAATACGTTCTGAATGGAGCCGGCCGATTCAAGAACCTGCATGGAGATGCGGCTCGGTTCGACGATCTTCTTGATGTCCTCGCCAATCTTGATGTAGGTGCCGGTTACACCACCGGTGACAATTCCCATCTGCGGCGGCGCCGCGAGCGACATGGCAAGCACAATGGCTGAAAAAATAATCTTCATCGCCGCGCTACCTCACGCTTGTACTTAAATACGTCGGCCCGATGCGGGAGCTGCAAATTGGCGGTTGCGTCGCGCCAGTTCCGACGATTTCGGAGGGAAAATAGTTGTGGCGAGTGTGGTAAGATATTACGGCAAGTCTACGGCGCAAAAGTAGTAAAAATCTACTTCCGGCTGTCTGGTGTTCCATCCCGCTGCCGTTGGCCACGGCAGCGTCGATTTCCCGCCATATCGATGTCGGTTCCGCTCTCACGCCGGCGCGGGCACCGCTCGCGCCACCGGCACGGGGCGGAACGTCATGATGATCAGGAACGCGCCGATCCCCATGATCCACGAGCCGATGTAGAGCCAAGCGTAGCTTGCAAAGGCGTCGTAGATCAGACCGCCCGCGAGCGGGCCCGTCGCCATGCCGAGGCTGCCGGCCATCGCCGTGCCGCCGATCACCGTGCCCATCATCCGCAGCGGAAAATTCTCGCGCACGAGGACGGAATAGAGCGGCATGGTTCCGGCGTAGAGGAAGCCGAACAGCGCGGCGATCGCATAGAACGCGGCGAGCTCGCGCACGAAGACATAGCCGAGCGCGCCGAATGCCTGTGCCAGCAGGCCGAACACGAGCACGCGCTTGGCCCCGAACCGATCGCCGAGCAGGCCGAAGGCGATGCGGCCGCCCATGCCGGCGAGGCCTTCCACGCTGTAGATGGTGACGGCGGCGATCATCGGGATGCCGCAACTGATGGCGTAGCTCACGGTGTGGATGATCGGGCCCGAATGCGTGGCGCAGCAGAAAAAGTTCGTCAGCACCAGGGTGATGAATTGCGGCGAGCGCAGCGCCTCTGCCAGCGACATTTCCTGTGGTGCTGCCTCGCCCGACGGCGTGGCAGGCGCGGTTGCGAGCGCGGGCGGACGGCGCACCAGGAACGAGACCGGGATCATGATCGCGGCGACGACGAGGGCTACGATCTGCATCGAGGTGCGCCAGTCGTGGTTCGAGACCAGCCAGGCGGCGAGCGGCGCCATCGTCATCGGCGCCATGCCCATGCCGGCCGAGACCAGCGACACCGCAAGGCTGCGATGGGTATCGAACCAGCCGGTGACGGTCGCCATCATCGGCGCGAAGATCGCGGCCGCCGCGCCGCCGACCATCAGCCCGAACACGAACTGAAACACGACCAGCGAGGTTGCGAGGCTCGCGAGCCCGAGGCTCGACGCCAGCACGACCGAGCCGGTCAGCACCACCGGCAACGGCCCGAAGCGGTCCGACAAGGTGCCCCAGATCATGCTGGTGAAGGCCATCGCGAGGAAGCCGATGGTCATGGCGCTGGAAATGCCGGTCACCGACCAGCCGGTATCGCGCGCGATCGGCTGCAGGAACACCGGTAGCGAGAACATGCCGCCGATCGCGACGCAGCCGAGCAGGCCCCCGGCCGCGACAATCACCCAGCGATACTGCGAATTGGTCATTCCTGGTCTCCCTTTGGCCTCTCCGGCTGGAAGACGAACGGGGATGGCCCAAGACGACAGGCCGCCGGGCATGCCGGCTCACTTTTTTGCGAGCGGATCAGGCCAGGCAAAGTGGCGCGCTCGGACCCGACCGAGCCACTGTACTTCGCACGCCTGAACGGCTTTATGGACGGCAGAATCATGACCATCCGTCCGATCATCCGTTATCCCGATCCGCGGCTTTCGATCCCGGCCGAGCCGGTGACCGCGTTCGACGCGACGCTGCGCGAGCTCGCCGCCGACCTGCTGGAGACGATGCATGCCGCGCCGGGTATCGGCATCACCGCGCCGCATATCGGCGTCGCGCTGCGGGTGGTGGTGCTCGAACTCGACCCGGCCGAGGGCCCGCGGACTTATGTCAATCCGGAGATCACCTGGGCCTCGCCGGAGACGATCCTGCACCGCGAAGGCAGCGTCTCGATGCCCGGCGTCAACGACGAGGTGAGCCGTCACGCGCGCGTGGCCATCCGCTATCACGACCTCGACGGCCATGCACGGGCCGAGGAATCGGAGGGCCTGCGCGCGGTCTGCCACCAGCATGAGATCGACCAGCTCGACGGCGTGTTCTGGATCCGGCGGCTGTCCCGCCTCAAGCGCGAGCGGCTGATCAAGCGATTTGAGAAGCTGTCGCGCAGCTCATAAAGCGGACCTCACTGAGGCGCGAGGCGTTTCTCATAGCGCCAGACTTTTAGATCGAACGGCCCATCGGCGGTGGCGAGGCGACTGACCATCGTTCTGGCGAGATACCATCCGCACTTCTCGTAGAATCTGGCCGCGCGCGCGTTGCCGATCGCGCAGGCGAGCCAGGCCGTTTCGACACCGCGCGCCGACAACCGTGCCTCCGCATCCGCCATCAGCACGGCGGCAATGCCGGCACCGCGCGCCCTGGATGCCACGTAGAACTGATCGAGCTCGTCGCCCTTCAGCATCGCAAATCCCAGCGGGGCGCCTGGCGCTCCGATGACCCGCACATCGACAAGCGCGGCGGCCAGCCGTTCCGCAAAGCTTTCGAGCGTGCGCGCCCGCGCCAGCTCGGCGGGCAGGATCGCGGCGTGGGCATCCTGCCAACCGTCATACCAGAGGCGCGCGAGGACGCCAGTCTCGGACGGATCGGCCGGCCGTACGATCATTGCCGGATCAGACACCACCCTGCACCTTCATTGACCCCGTCCCGCCATAGCCTTGCGGCCGGCGACGCCGGTCGCGCAGCCGAAAAAATATTTCGAGAATTGCACCTCGAGGCCGTGGCTGCGCAGCATCGCGGCGAATTCGGCGGCGCTGCCGAAATTGGTGCTGTAGGTGCCGATCATCGCAAAATCCTGCGCGCCGCGCAGGAACAGGCGCTCGACCAGCGGCAGCACCACTTTCAGATGCAGCAAATACAGCGGCCGCAGCCACCACCCCTTCGGGTCGGAAGCCTCGATCATGGAGAAGACGCCGCCAGGCTTGAGTACGCGCGCGATCAGGGCCGCGAGCCGCGCATGCTGCTCGGGATTGAACGTCTTCAGGCCGAAGGTGGAGATGATGAAATCAGCGCTTTCCGACGGCAGGTCGCTCGCCAGCACGTCATCCTCGATGAACTCGATCCGGTGGGCGCGGTGCGCATGCAGCCGCTCCATGGCGCGGCGATGCATGCCGGAGGAAATATCGACCGCGGTGATCGCAGCGATATGGTCATGGCGCGCTAGCAGATGCGGCCAGACCTCGCCGGTCCCCGCCATCAGATCGTAACCGCGCGCGCCGCCTTCGATCGCCGGCATCGCCGCCACGCACTGCCTGCGCCAGCGCTCGGTGAAGCCGAGCGAGCAGACCAGGCTGAAGGTGATGTAGCGGTCCGAGCAGCGATCGAACACGCCCTTCACGAATGCGGGGTCGTAGATGTCGCCCATGGTGATGTCCCCTACCCTTCAGCTCCCGTCGAGAACAGGTGCCGGCGGCTCAGCCCGCCTTGGCGGTGCGCACGTGACCGGCGAGGTGCGCCATGTAGTTGACCTTGCCGATCTGCACGCCCTGGCTTCGCAGGATGTCGTAGGCGGTGACGAGGTGGAAGTAGAAGTTCGGCAGCAGCCACTCGTCGACATAGAGCGCGCCGGTCAGCGAGACGAAACGGCCGCCCGACAGATCGATGCGCTTGTCGCGATCGAGCACGCGGTCATCGAGGCCGCCGGTCATCTCCGCAAGACAGGCGATCGTCTCCTGCACGTGGCCTTTCAGGCCTGCGAAATCGAGCGTCGCCGGATCGGTCCCGGGCGCGGACTGGTCGCTGCACCAGGCCGCGAACTGGTTCGGCTGATTGCAGGTGAAGACGATCTGATGCGGGAATGGAAACATGTCGTCGGCGAGGCGCGCCGCCAGCAACGCCTCGGGATCACTTTCCTTCTCCAGCCACTGCTTCTCGGTGGTGTCGAGCAGGTTCGAGAGCACCTGCAGCCGCGTGGTGAAGATTTCGACCGTTCGCTTCAGCTTTGAATCAGACATTGCAAATACCACTTAGCCCCTTCTGTTGAGGTCATCCTTCAGGGATGACGCGCCCGTCTAGCCGCACCTCGCCTCACCCGGATGTGACGCTGAAACAGCCGAATTCGTGCGAATGTCCCGAGGTGCCCGGCCATTAAGATTACGCCTTAACCATTCATTAATTATGTCTTTGCGGGCACCAAGCGCAGGGCATAGCGTTGGGAAAACTGCCCGGCAACCTATAACGGGATTGAGTGTCATGACCTATCGAACGACGTTGATCGCGTCCCTCAGCGCAGCAGCGCTTGTCCTTGCCGCGGGCGAGGCCCTCGCCAATCCGGTCGGCGCGCCCGGCCCGGCCGCTGCGCCCGCCGGTCCCGGCGTTGCGCCGGCGCGTCCCGCCTTCCCGGCATTCCGGTCGATGCAACACCACCATCACCATCGCGGCAGCGGTTTCTTCCCAGGCGGCCCGGGCGTGTTCTACGGCCTGCCGGCCGATGTCGATCAGCCGGTCGTCGAGGCCCCGCCCCTCATCAAGCAGTCGGACGATCTCCGCTACACCTGCGTCTATGACATTCCCTGGGACTATGTGCATCGCTGCCCGCAGTTCAACACGCCGCGGTATTGATCGGTGAAGTTCAACGCGATTTCGGGCCGCAAGGCCGCGGTCTAAAATAGCGCTATGCATCGAACAACGCCTGCACATCTTCTTCCGTGAGCGCCGAAGTGACTCGCCCCTCGCGGTCGAACAGACCGTCAGCGAGCGCCCGCTTCCGGGCCTTGAGTTCGTCCATCTTCTCCTCGATCGTGCCGGCAGCCACGAGCCGGTAGACGAAGACAGCCTTGTCCTGACCGATACGGTGGGCACGGTCGCTGGCCTGATCCTCGACTGCGGGATTCCACCAGGGATCGAATATGACGACCGTGTCTGCCGCCGTCAGATTGAGGCCGACGCCTCACCGGCAAGGACCACGGCACCGGCGGCAAGCATCGGCCAGGACGCATCTCCAAACAGGGAGACCGTGTATTGCGGGCGCTTCTGATCAGCGGCGCCAGCGCCCACCTGCGGCAGCAGAAGAGGCGTGGCGTCACGGATCCGTGGCTTGCGCGATCTTCTGGCCCGGCGGCCCTCTAAGGTCGCCATGGTGGCCTTCGCCGCCAAAACCGCACGCATCATCTGGGCCATGCTGAGCAAAGGAGAAGCTTACAGCGACCGTCCCAGCGCGCCGGCTGCTGCCTGATTGAAGGGCGACAGCCGCCGCGCTCGCGCTCATTCCTATCGGAAGGGCAATTAAGGTGTGACGGCAAAAGCTCAGGAAACCGGGATCGAAACACTCCGACACGTCATCGCGCGTCACAGCGCGCCGCAATGATTGGAATTCGATCTGCGATCTCCATCAGAGCCCGCGGTCAATGGCCGCTTCTCGAGGCCGTATACATCACCGCTCCCCGATCGTTGCCGAAGCACCAAAAAAGCCCTTGCCGAGAGGGGGCCGTCCATACATGACGGGGAATGACCACCCGCAACCATCCTCTTTCTGCAAGGCCCCCCATGAAAATCCCCACCCTGCCCTTCACCGTCACCGACTGGAGCCAGATGCCGGTCACGACGCATCCCGGCGAGACCGGGCAAGCGCTATGGCGCACGCTCAACATCGGCGACCTGCGCGTCCGCGTGGTCGAGTATTCGCCGGGCTATCTCGCCGATCACTGGTGCGACCGCGGGCACGTGCTCTATGTGCTCGAAGGCGAGCTCGAGAGCGAACTGCGCGACGGACGGAAATTCACGCTCAAGCCGGGCATGAGCTATCAGGTGTCGGATTTTGGCGACGCGGCGCATCGCTCGTCGACGAAGACGGGCGTGAAGCTGTTCATCGTGGATTGAGGGACGCCGCGACGCGTCCCGCGTCAACGGAAACCGGCCGCGATCCCGACGACCCGGCCATCCAGGCCGTTGAAGCCGTGATGGCCACGCGCCTGACAAGGGTCGCCTTCGTTGACCCCGCCGCTGAGCCAGACCGCCCGGGCACGCCCGGCGGACCATTTCACGAACGGCTCGACGCCGGCCGGCAACGTCATCCGGCAGCCATCCTGGGTGTGATGGATCACCAGCGTGCGCGGCAACGATCCCGGCGATCCCAGAATCGACATGACATTCTGCCCGCTGCCGGACTCGGCGCTGAGAAATCCTGACGTCAGCACCAGCGCGTCCGGTCGTGCGCCCCGCGCAATGCCCTCCGCCGCACGGATCGTGCCGCGGCTGGTGCCGATGACGGTAACCGGCCGCTTGATCGCGGCCATGTACTGGACCGCGGCGTCCAGCGGCGTGCCCGCATCGACCACGAGCACCGCAAGACCCCGTGCCGCATAGGCGTGTCGGGTCCGAACCAGCTGGTTGAACTTGAGCGCGTTGATCTCACCATTGGCGCCCGGCGAAATCGCGCCATCGCCACCGGGTATCAGGATCACGCTCGCCCGCGGCGCGTTCGGTTTGATCAGCACGGCGCGGGATCCACCGACACTGACGGTCTCGTCGGCACGGGCCGCACCAGCCGCCAGGGCAAGAATTGCTGTGGCCGAGACAAGACCAATCCACCGGTATCGGTTCATCGTGCGCTCCATTCGGGCCAACAGTTGTAGGGTGGGCAAAGCGAAGCGTGCCCACCATTCACACAACACCTGCGGATCGATGGTGGGCACGCTGCGCTTTGCCCACCCTACACGATTATCGCTTCTTCAACACCGACACAAAAAACCCGTCCGTGCCGGTGCGCCGCGGCGTCATCAGCCAGCCTTCGGCCAGCTTCAGCGCCGCGTTTTCAAAATCTTCCGCCTTGTCCCAGAGCACGCTCGCGGTCTCGTTCAATGGCTGAATCGAAAACTCCGGATGCCGCGCGATGAAGCTGCGCACCTGCTCGCCGTTCTCGCTCGGGAGCACCGAGCATGTGACATAGGCGATGCGGCCGCCGGGCTTGACCAGGCCGGCCGCGCGATCAAGCACTTCGGCCTGGTCCTTCAAGCGGATTTCGAGCGCGCCGGGGCGCATGCGCCATTTGGCGTCGGGGTTGCGGCGCCAGGTGCCGGTGCCGGTGCAGGGCGCGTCGATCAGGACGAGGTCAGCCGAGGCCTTGATGTCGGCCAATGGATCAGCGTCGCCCTTCGGCGGGCGGACCTCGGCATTATGCACGCCGGCGCGGGACAGCCGCTCGAAGATCGGCGCCAACTGGCGCTTGTCGCGGTCGGTTGCGATCAGCCGGCCCTTGCCATCCATCATCGCGGCGAGCGCCAGCGTCTTGCCGCCGGCGCCGGCGCAGAGGTCGATCACCTGCTCGCCGGGCTTGGCGGCGGTGAACAGCGCCGCGAGCTGCGAGCCTTCGTCCTGCACCTCAATGGCGCCCTTGACGAAATCCTCTTCCGCCGAAATGCCGGGATTGCGAGCGTCGGCGCCGAGCGCGATGCGCAGGCCGATCGGCGACCATGGCGTCGGCACCGCGCCGAGATGTTTCAGCGAGGCCTGCACCTTCTCGCGCTTCGCCTTCAGCGTGTTGACGCGCAGATCGAGCGGCGCGCGGCTCGCCATCGCGGTTGCCTCGGCAACGCGGTCGTCACCGAATACAGCGGTGAGATGCGGGTCGAGCCATTCCGGATAGTCGCCGGCGACATGCGGTGGCGCGGCGGCAAGCGAGCGCGACGTGAGCGCCGAGCGTTCGGCCTCCGTCAGCGGCTCCGGCGCGAAGCGCGAGCCGTCGCAGAGCGCCGATATGGCGTCCGCATCCATGCCGCGCTCAAGCTTGAGCATGCCGAGCACACGCCCGCGCGGGGTATCCGCGTCCATCAGGAAGGCGCTCGACGAGCGCCGCCGCAGCACGTCCCAGAGCAGGCCGGAGATCGCCGCGCGGTCGCCCGAGCCGGCATAGCGGTGCGCGGTGCCCCACTCCTTCAGCGCCTTGGCCGCCGGAACGCGGTCGGCGTCGATGGTCTCGATCAGTTCGATGGCGGCGGACAGGCGGGCAGCGGGGGTCATAACAGCTTTCTAGATGAGGAGCAGCATCTTCAGCGCGAAGTAGAGCCACATCGCCAGCAGCACCAGCACGCCGGCGAACCAGGCGAGGCTGCGCTGCTGGATGTTGTTGGAGGTGACGAAAATGCCGGCATGGGCAAACCGTGTCACCACGAACACCCAGGACATCAGCACGATGAAGAGATCGGCGTGGCGCAGCGGCAGCGCCAGCGCGATCAGGAAGTAGAACAGGACCGGTACTTCGAACTGGTTCGAGAAGCAATTGCCGATCTGGGCGACGCGACCTGGATATTTCGGCTGCCCCGCTGCGATGTCCTTGATGCTGGTTTCCCTCGCCTTCACCGCCTTGGTCCGGGCGGTCACCATCCACAGCAGCAGGAAGAAGGTGAGCCCGATCTGGACGAAGACCGGCAGCAAAACCATTTGAAGTGACATGAGAATCTCCCCCGAAGCCTGCAAAAGGCCCCAAAGCAATAACGACCCGTCCCTCACCTGACAAATCCGCTTTGAGGGGCGGGCTTGAACCACAGGTGGAACGCCAGCGACCAACTATCGAGAATTCCTTTTGTTCTGGCCCGTAAGCCGGCCATTTGCCCCCCCTCGCGAGCCCGCGATGAACATCACCTCCCCGCTCCTGACCGGCGCCGGCCATGCCGCCCAGTTGCCCGGCGACTCCATGACCTCCCTGCTCCGGACCATCGGCTTCAGCGACGGGCCCGACGGCGGGCTCGGCCTCGCGATGTCGGCACTGTCAGGGGTCGCCGCGGCGCTCGCGGTCGCGATCATGCTGTCGGTCTATTTCCGCACCGGCCATCGCAGCCGCCGCGACGTTTTAAAGCATGGGATCGCCGCCTCCGCGGTGCTGGTGCTGGTCGCCTTCGTGATCGCTGACCTGCGACAGGCGGCGCAGGCCTATCTCGGCCTCAACCCGGCAAAGCCGGCGGTGGAATTCGAGATCCGCCTGCCGAAGGGAACGCTGACGACCGCAGCCGACACCCAGATCGAATTGTTGACCGACCGGAACCAGAAACTTGCAAAAGTTCAGGAGGCGCTGAGCACCACCGATGACGGCCGCAGCATTTTGCGCGGCACGGTGACGCTGGACTACCGCACCACCGAGCGCGTGATGCTGCTCAACCTGCCCGGCCGAGCCCAAAGCACGTTCCGCCTGCGGCTGCCGGCAAGCCCGACGCGCTCACAGGGCTTCGGGCCCTGGCATCTCGCCGACGGCATCGTGCCGGTCAGCGGCGGAACCGTGACGACGGAGATCCACGACACGTTTGCGATCCGTTATCGCGTGCTTTGAGGCGTGATTACCTCGCGACGACGCAGACCCTGTCTGGCACGCCGTCCAATCGCCCGGGCATGACGAACAAACAGGTAGATCGTGACGACGATCAGCATGCTACCGGCGGCTTTGTGACCATGCAAAAGCATAGTAAAGGCAAAGGCAGCGGCAGCTGGCGTCACCAAGACGCCCCATAAAAAGGCAAAGCCGAGATAAGTCCTTCCGGTCGGGATGTTGTTAGTCATGCTGATGCCTTGTCATCGCCAACTCCAGATCGACAGCCAGTGCGCCAGCACCAGCGACGACATGAAGATCAGAAACGCGAGAAGCAGAAACCAGAAGGTGATGCCGCCGTAGTACATGGCCGGCCGCTCGATCCGATCGAATATCTGTCCGCGTCCCAAAAGCCTCCCGGTGCGAAGCGCCGTCCACACGATGGGGCTCGCAAGCCAAAGGGTCACGAACGGCAGGACCACAATGAATGCCAACACAATATTGAAGACAACCGCTTTTGGCTCCATCGACCGCTCCTGCGTGCCCGCACTCTATCGATTGACCAGCATGGTGACATACGCCCAGACGGCGTAGCAATAATGCATCCCGGCCAGCGCCAGCCAGCCTACCGGATAAGTGCGGCATGCCGCCGCGAGTTGGCAGGCCTGATCGACCGCCGAGGGATTGCGGACGAGGAGCACGAAGAACAGTGTATCGATTAGAGCAAAGCACAAATTGGCCCGCGCCACCTTTGTCATTGTTGCTTCGTCGATGATCCCAACCGGTTGCGCCATGGCGCAAAACAGTGTGACGGCCAGCGAAGCCGCCAATATCCAGAGCAGCAGGATGAGCACATCGGCGCCCGCGTGCCCCTGCTCGAACTCGAAGACATAGACGACTGCAGCCATCGGTGACAGGAAAAACAGAAAGAACCAGAGCAGACGAACGGCCTGACCCGGATTGGAGCCGCCGCCTTCGCTGTTGGATCGCGCTGCTTTCGATAGCCACATTCACATAACCGTGTGCTCCAGCCTTCCACGATCTTGGCCGGACTTAATTTGTATCGGAGGAGAGCTTACCGAAATCTTGCAAAGACACGGGGCGTCAGCACGTCCATGCAGACGCTTGCGCCGAGAAACTGAACGTGGCGTCCTGCGATCCTCCCTTGCCCAACAGGCGGCCATCGTGCAGGCTCAACGCGCAACTGTGATGTGTATTTTACACCCCAAATAGTTGTATAATGATCTTTTTCCCGTAAAGGCCGATACAGGCGGGGAACTTGGCATTACACTGGCCAGGACGGCCGCCGGCAAAGAGCGGCCGCGGGAGGATTTCAACTTTGCGATTTCGCGATCAGGAAATTGTTTTCGCCGGCGGGGCCAGGGGAGAGAATTTCGAAATTCCCACCGCCAATCCACTCAACTACTTCCACGTCATCAGCCATTCCGCCGACCTGCCGCGGCTTGCGATCGACGGCAAGCTGTTCCTGCCGGCCTCAAGCGATCGCCGGCGCAACGGAAAGCTGCCGCTGGTGATGGTGGTGCCGGGCAGCCTTGGCGTTGCGCCCTCGCACATCAAGCACGCCGAAACGGTGGTCGCGGACGGCTTCGCCGCCTTTGTGCTCGACTGTTTCGGCGCACGTGACGTGACTTCCACCGTCGCCAACCAGACGCAGTTCTCGTTTGCGGCGAGCGCTTACGACGTGCTGGCGGCGTGGCAGGTGCTGTCTGACCATCCCGAAATCGACGCATCGCGGATCGGCGCGCAAGGCCACAGCCGTGGCGGCTCGGCGGTGCTGACGGCGGCAACGCGCCGCTTTGCCGATGCGGTGGTCGGCGCCGGCGCCGGGTTTCGCAGCGTGCTCGCCGCCTATCCCTGGAGCGGCCATCAGTTTCTAGACCCCTCGGTCGACGAGACCGAGATCCGCGTCGTGATGGGCGATGCAGATGAATGGTGTTCGCCGATGCAGGTGCAGGGCCATTGCCAGGCGATCCGCCTCGCCGGCGGCAAGGCCACGATGCGGCTGATCGGCGGCGCGCAGCACAGCTTTGACCGCGGCACGGGAATCGAAAACGTTCCCGATGCGTCGGTCTCCCCCGCCGCGCCGACGGCCTACATCGCCAATGACGGCGCCTTCATCCATCCGCTCACCGGAATTGCCGACAGCAAGCTCACCGATCGCGACCTGATGGTCTATGCGCTGAAGGCCGGCTACGGCCGCAAGGGCGCGAAAATCGGCAGCCGCGACGGGGATGCCGAGCTGTTCAAGGCGGATATGCTGGCGTTCTGGCGGCGGACGTTGGGGTAAGACGAGCACTGCAATTCTTCAGACCGTCATCACACGCGAAAGCGGGTGATCCAGTATTCCAGAGACGCCGGTGCTGAATCGAGAGGCCGCGGCGTACTGGATACCCCTTCGGTTCGCGGGGCATGACGATTGAGGACGAGCGATATTCGAGCGTATTTTCGACGCCATCGTTCTGACTTTTCCGTCTGCCTATGATTCATTTCAGAAGGAAATACTGCATGACAGAATTTCGCCTGACCCAGATTTCCGATACCCACCTTTGCCGCGCCGCCCGCTTTGCCGCCCTGATCGACAATTTCCATCGTGTCGCCGAGCATATCGATGCGACCCGGCCGAACCTTGTCGTCAATACCGGCGATCTCGCCTACGACGCGCCGACCAGCCGCGACGATCTCCCGTTTGCCAAGCAATTGCATGATGCGCTGCCGGTGCCGTGCCGGCATCTGCCGGGCAATCACGACATCGGCGACAACCCGACGGCGGTCGGCCAGCCCCCGAGGCAGCCGGCGACCCAGACGGAGCGGCAGAATTATCTCGCCGTGATCGGCGAAGACCGCTGGCGCTTCGACGAAGCCGGCTGGTGCTTTATCGGGCTGAACTCGCTGATCATGAATACCGGCCTCGAAAGCGAGGCCGAGCAGTTCGACTGGCTGGCGTCGGAACTGGCGCGCACGAACGGCAAGCCGGTCGCGCTGTTCCTGCACAAGCCGCTGTTCCTGAATGCGCCTGACGACGCCGAAACGGAAGACACGGCGATCCGCTATGTCCCGCAGCCCCGGCGCAAAGATCTGGTCGAAATGTTTTCCAAGATCGACCTGCGGCTGATCGCCTCCGGCCATCTCCATCAGCGGCGCGACTTCACCCATGGCCATACGCGCCATATCTGGGCGCCGCCGACGAGTTTCATCCTCCCCGAACGGGTTCAACCGGTCATCGGCACGAAAGAAGCCGGGCTGGTGGAATATCGCTTCCAGCCGGACGCCTTCGCGGTCCGGCACGTCAAGGCGGCGGGGCAAGTCGATATTGATATTGATCTGCTGAATCGCAGGAAATGATGGAGCGGGTGACTTCAAATTGTCACCCGCTCCGTCAGGATTCTCGGATTACGCTTCAGACATCAGATCGCGTCACCACTGGCGTTCGACAACGCCATAGGAGCCATAGGAACTGTCATCCCAGGGGGCTGTTGCGAACGCACCGACGCGTGGCGCCGGATGAAACCGGTTGCCGTAATAATATCCCGGCCCCGGCGAGACCCGGACGCTGTAGGCACGCGTGTTATAGGCGGCGTTCGGATAGTTGAAGCCGATCATGCCGGGTTCCTGATAGACCTCTTGAGCCATCACCGGAGTGGCCAGCATCGTGGCGGCAACCAGGCCGAGCGACAGTTTCTTGCAGTTCATCATTTGGCTTCTCCATTGGATGTCAGAGCCAAACGATGCGCGCAAAAGGACGTTCCGCGATCGGTCTCAAGTGAGCGTGAGGACTTGTTACCGACGATCACGGAGAGCGCTTCGCCTCACGCTGCGTAGTATCCACCGTCAACGACATGTGATGCGCCGGTCATGAACGACGCCTTGTCGGAACACATCCAGGCGACCGCCTCCGCGATCTCATCGGGAACGCCGAAGCGCCGCATCGGTACCTTGTTTAGAATGTCCGCGCCGCGCTCCTCAATCGTCTCCTTGGTCATCGGCGTCGCGATGTAGCCCGGATTGACGCAGTTCACCCGGATGCCGTCCTGCGCATACTCGATCGCTGCGCTCTTGGTCAGCCCCACCACGCCGTGCTTGGCCGCCACGTAATGGGCAGAGGTCGCAAGCCCGATCAGGCCGGCGATCGACGCGGTATTGACGATCGCTCCGCCGTTCCCCTGCGCCAGCATCTGTGTTACTTCGTGCTTCAAGCAGAGAAAGACGCCCCGCAAGTTCACCGCCAGCATGGTGTCGAACGCGTCCTGGCTAAGTTCATGTGAACGCTGGCCCGGCGGACCTACGGCGCGTCCGGCGATGCCTGCGTTGTTGAACGCACAATCAATCTGGCCGAAGGCCGCGACCGTGCGCGCGACCATCGCCGCGACCTCGCTTTCGCGCGTCACGTCGCCGCCGATGGCGATCGCCTGGCCACCGGCTGCGTTGATAAGGCCTACCGTTTCGGCGGCGCTCGCCTCGGCGCGGTCCGCGACCGCGACAAAGGCGCCTTCCCGCGCCATCACGAGCGCCGTGGCGCGGCCGATGCCCGACGCACCGCCGGTCACCAGCGCAACCTTGCCTTGAAGGATACCTGTCATGCGGCTTCTCCGCCGAGATGGTTGAGCCGCCTCACGCCTTGTCGGGCCCGACGCGCACCAGCTGCTTGCCGAAATTGGCGCCCTTCAGGAGGCCCATGAACGCGGCCGGCGCGTTCTCGAGGCCCTCGGTGACAAACTCCTTGTGCTTGACCTTGCCCTCGCGGACCCATCCCGACATGTCGCGCAGGAAATCGCCGTGGCGCGCGGCGAAATCGCTGACGATGAAACCGCGGATGGTGAGCCGCTTGGTCAGCACCGCGCGCATCATCGACGCCGCCCATTTCGGCGCCACCGCCTGCGTGTCATTATAATGCGCGATCAGGCCGCAGACGGGAACGCGCGCAAACGCGTTGAGCAGCGGGAACACCGCCTCGAACACCGCGCCGCCGACATTCTCGAAATAGACGTCGATGCCCTTTGGGCAGGCAAACTTCAGCTTGGCGGCGAGATCGGTTTCGTGGTGATCGAGGCAATCATCGAAGCCGAGTTCTTTCTTGACGTAGTCGCACTTGTCCTTGCCGCCGGCAATACCGATGGCGCGCGCACCCTTGATCTTCGCGATCTGGCCGACCGCCGAGCCGACCGCGCCGGAAGCGGCGGCAACCACCACGGTCTCGCCGGCCTGCGGCTTGCCGATATCGAGCAGGCCGGTATACGCGGTCATGCCGGGCATGCCGAGCACGCCGACGGCAGTCGAGATCGGCGCGATCTTGGGATCGATCTTTGCAAGGCCCTTGCCGTCGGAGATCGCATGCGTCTGCCAGCCGGCGCGCGACAGCACGATGTCACCCTTGGCGAAGCCGGGATTGTTCGAGGCGATCACCTCGCTGACCGTGCCGCCTTCCATCACGCCGCCAACCGGCACCGGCTGGGCATAGGACGGTCCATCGCTCATGCGCCCGCGCATATAGGGATCGAGCGACAGCCAGACGGTGCGCAGGAGAACTTCGCCGGCGCCCGGCGTCGGGATGGCGCATTCTTCGAGGCGGAAATCGGTGGGCTTGGGTTCGCCGACGGGGCGCGCGGCGAGGACGATGCGTTTGCCTTGGGACATGGTTGGTTCCTCCGGATTGTTGCTTGTTGTTCTTCGTCGTTGCGAGCGTAGCGACTTGTCCGCCGAAGCTCAACGAGCGAAGGCGGAAGCAACTCACGCCTCCGCAAGCGGTGAAATGGATTGCTTCGCGGCGCCTGTCATCGGGCGCGCAATGACGGTGGAGAGAACCGCGCCTCTCCTCAAACACCGTCATTCCGGGGCGCGAAGCGAACCCGGAATCTCGCGATTCCGGGCTCGATGCTTCGCATCGCCCCGGAATGACGGTGCTAGAGGAGAATTACACCCCGCCCGGATAATTCGGGCTTTCGCGCGTGATCGTGACGTCGTGGACGTGGCTTTCGCGCAGGCCCGCGCCGGTGATGCGGACGAACTGGGCCTTCTCGTGGAATTCGGCGAGATTGCGGGCGCCGACATACCCCATCGCGGCGCGCAGGCCGCCGGCGAGCTGGTGCATGACGTTGCCGACCGGGCCCTTGTACGGCACCTGGCCCTCGATGCCTTCCGGCACCAGCTTCAGCGTGTCCTTGATGTCCTGCTGGAAGTAGCGGTCGGCCGAGCCGCGCGCCATCGCGCCGACCGAGCCCATGCCGCGATAGGCCTTGTAGGAGCGGCCCTGCCACAGAAACACTTCGCCCGGCGTCTCGTCGGTGCCGGCCAGCAGCGAGCCGACCATGGCGATGTCGGCGCCGGCGGCGAGCGCCTTGGCGAGATCGCCGGAATATTTGATGCCGCCATCGGCGATCACGGGCACGTCGGCCTTCTTCGCCGCCTCCACCGCATCCATGATGGCGGTGAGCTGCGGCACGCCGACGCCGGCGACGATGCGCGTGGTGCAGATCGAGCCCGGGCCGATGCCGACCTTGATCGCATCCGCGCCCGCATCGATCAACGCCTGCGCGCCCTCCTTCGTCGCGATGTTGCCGGCGATCACCTGCACGGCGTTGGAGAGCCGCTTGATGCTGTTGACCGCCTCCAGCACGCGGGAGGAATGGCCGTGCGCGGTATCGACCACGACCAGATCGACGCCGGCATCGATCAGCCGCTCGGTGCGCTCGAAGCCGCCCTCGCCGACCGTCGTTGCGGCAGCGACGCGCAGCCGGCCCTGCGAGTCCTTGCAGGCCAAGGGATGCGCGACCGCCTTTTCCATGTCCTTGACGGTGATCAGGCCGACGCAGCGATACTGGTCGTCGACGACCAGGAGCTTCTCGATGCGGTGCTGGTGCAGCATCCGCTTGGCCTCGTCCTGGCTGACGCCCTCGCGCACCGTGACGAGGTTTTCATGCGTCATCAGTTCCGACACCTTCTGCCGGGGGTCGGTGGCAAAGCGGACGTCGCGGTTGGTGAGAATGCCGATCAGCTTGCCGGGCGTGTTCTTGCTGGCGCCGGTGACGACGGGAATGCCGGAAAAGCCGTGATCCTTCATCAAGGCCAGCGCATCCGACAGCATCGCGTCGGGGCCGATGGTCAGCGGATTGACCACCATGCCGGATTCATACTTCTTGACCTGCCGCACCTGTGCGGCCTGTCCCTCGGGGTCGAAATTGCGGTGAATGACGCCGATGCCGCCGGCCTGGGCCATCGCGATCGCCATGCGTGCTTCGGTGACCGTGTCCATGGCGGACGCCACGATCGGGATATTCAGCGGGATCGCGCGGGTCACGCGGGAGCGGATATCCGCCTCCGAAGGCAGAATATCCGAGAGACCGGGTTTCAGAAGCACATCGTCGAACGTGAAGGCTTCACGGATACCCTGAAGTCCCTGCGCCATTGCCAACTCCTTTCGGCGGCTCACCGCCGCGATCAATTCTATGGATGAACGCCGCCTTCGGCGATGCTACCGGCATCGCCGTCGAATCGAAGCCCATCGGTGGGGTTGACGGTGGTCGATAGCATGGCGGGACGCCGAATCAAAGCGTTTGCCAGCTATGCACAGGCTTTTCGGGAAATGCCGTAATCCCAAGGGGTTACGGCCCTACCTTAGGGCCGATAGCCCGGCGGCGGCCCGTGCTGGCGGATCGCCTCCACCACCTCGCGGTGCCGGCGGTCCTCCCGCTTCATATGAACCGCGATCAACGCATGCGCCGACGGCACCAGCAGGAGGACGTGGAAAATCAACCCGAAAACCAGGCAAAGCACGATCAGGACCAGGTTGAAGATCGCCGAAAACGGCTGCCCGTGCAGGAGCAGCCCGAGCGGCGGCAACAAAGCGGCAAGAACGTAGATCATTTCCGGACCTCCACGGCTGGTGCGGTGCATACCAGCGTCACGCAGGATTTAGGTGATTTGCACGCATCCGCAATGGCTTGTGTGACAGCGGGATGATACAGGCCCCTCACTTGCTTCTGTCGCCAATCCCCCGATCCTGATGACCAAAGAACGCCTGATCCCGCTGATCGTCGCCACCGCCCTGTTCATGGAAAACATGGACTCGACGGTGATTGCGACCTCGCTGCCGGCGATCGCGGCCGATATCGGCACCAGCCCGCTGACGCTGAAGCTGGCCATCACCTCCTATTTGCTGTCGCTCGCCGTGTTCATTCCGGCCAGCGGCTGGACCGCCGACCGCTTCGGCGCGCGCATGGTGTTCTCGATCGCGATCGGCGTGTTCATGGTCGGCTCGATCGGCTGCGCGCTGTCGCAGAACGTCACCCATTTCGTGATCGCCCGTATCCTGCAGGGCATGGGCGGGGCGATGATGACGCCGGTCGGGCGGCTGGTGCTGCTGCGCTCGATCGACAAGAGCGCGCTGGTCAACGCGATGACCTGGGTGACGGTGCCGGCGCTCATAGGTCCGGTGATCGGCCCGCCGCTCGGCGGCTTCATCACCACCTATTTCTCCTGGCACTGGATTTTTCTGATCAACATCCCGATCGGGCTGCTCGGCATCTTCATGGCGCTGAAGTACATCGACCCGATCAAGAGCACCGATCCCGAACGCTTCGATCTCTACGGGCTGGTGCTGGCCGGCATCGGCCTCGCCGGTATCGCCTTCGGCCTCTCGGTCGCCGGCCTCAACCTGCTGCCCTGGCCGATCGTCGCCGGCCTCGTTGCGATCGGCACGATCTCGATGACGCTCTACGTGATGCATGCAAGACGGACCGGATCGCCGGTGCTGGACTTTTCGCTGCTGCGCCTTTCCACCATGCGTGCCAGCATCATTGGCGGCTTCCTGTTCCGGCTCGGCATCGGCGCGCTGCCGTTCCTGCTGCCGCTGTTGATGCAGGAAGGCTTTGGGCTGACACCGTTCCAGTCCGGCCTCGTGACGTTCGCCTCCGCCGTCGGCGCCATGGGCATGAAGACGCTGGCCGCGCGCATCATCCGCGCCTTCGGCTTCCGCAACATGATGACAGTCAATGCGGTGGTCAGCGCGGTCTTCCTCGCGGCCTGCGCGCTGTTCACGGTGACGACGCCGCTACTCCTGATCTTCATCATCCTGGTGGTCGGCGGCTTCTTCCGCTCGCTGCAGTTCACGGCAATCAATACCGTCGCCTATGCCGAGGTCGAGCCGGCGCAGATGAGCCGTGCGACCACGCTGGTGAGCGTCAACCAGCAACTGGCGATTTCCGCAGGTGTCGCCGTCGGCGCGTTCTCGGTGGAATCGACCATGGTCGTTCAACACGTCACCGAGCTGAGCGCCGGCGTGTTCCCGCCCGCCTTCCTCGTTGTTGCGATCATCTCGGCGGTGTCGGCCTGGTTCTTCTGGCAGATGCCTGACGATGCCGGCCACGAGATTTCAGGGCGAAAGGCGGCCGAGATTGCCAGCCGCAAGGGCGCGGCCAAGGCAGCGACCAAGGCCGCGAGCGAAGGCACCGAGGATGCGCGGGATCAGCGGCTGGGTTAACGCCTCTGTTCAGCGCTCTTTCGTCGGATGACGAACGCCGGTCGTGCCGTGTGAGCATGCACGTGCTCGCCTTCGACAATCCTCGCATGCTTGATGATGGTCAAAACTTGTCCGCTCGATCATCAAAAAAGATCCGATGAGAGTCAGAAAGCGAACGGAAGCTTCTCCAATGATCCGCCATACCCTGTGAAACCAGCGCGGAGCGTTGAACCTGGTTCGATGAAAGGGTGAAGATAGTGGAAGCGAATACGAAGCAAACGAATATCGATTCGAAAGCCGCCGACGAAAACGGTCGTTCTGAATTCCCATTCCTGGCGGTTCCACCCGTTTTCGATGGGTTAACCGAACAGAACATGACGCGGGCGAAGGAAGGCATCGAGAAAGCGAAGATTGTTGCGGACGCGATCAACGAGACCCTGCGCGAAGCCTATTCGAACAACGCAAAGGGCACTGCGGACTATGCGGCCAGGGTGATCGAATTCTCGGGCGCCAATACCAACGCCGCTTTCGATTTTCTCGCCCAGCTTGTGAGCGTGAAGTCGCCTTCGGAAATCCTGCAACTCTCCATCACCCACGGCCGCAAGAGCTTCGAGACCACGACCTCGCAAAACCGCGAGCTTTGGGAGCTCGCGCGCAAGGTCGCGACCGAGACCGCCGAACCTCTCAAGAAGGGCTTTGCCAGCACGCTGCCAAAGGCAGCCTGATCTTAATTTAAAACTCTGCAGCGGCGGCATCGGCTGGAGCAGCGCTCCCATCAGAAGAGCGCACTCCAGCCGAGGGAGGCGCCATGCCGGCGGCACGAATATTCAGGGAGGAGCAAAATGGGCATCGTGATGATCAAATGTCCCGGAAGCGGGCGCGCCATTGCAACCGGCATGGAGGCGGATCGGGAAGGCTTTAGCCGCAGCCCGGTGTTCTTCGCACGCACCTTCTGTGCAATCTGCAAATCCAGCCACGAGTGGTTCGCGAAGGAGGCCTGGGTGCACGAGGTGGACGACAAGCGGAACGCACCGAGGCCCGCGCTTGCCCTGGAGCCGGCATAGGGTTGTCGAGCGTGCAACAATTCGTCAATGATGCCTGGCTCTAGGGCCGATTAGGCCAGGACTACGCGGGCGCTGATGCGTCTCACCTGCCTTGGCAAACAGGGACGCTTGAGCATGTGGATTATTCGCCGGCCGGCCGTTACCAGCCGGCTTGATCTCTTCCGATAGCACGATCCGGCCGATCCGCCGGCGCATCAGATGATAACACTCGCAGGCCGCCGCTTCGAGCCGCGGCCTGTCGATCTCGATCGAGCTTCGCCGATTGGACCGGATTGCGCCCTGGTGGCGGAGCTTGGAAATGACCTGCGTCACGGTGGTCCGGCGCACGCCGAGAAATTCCGCCAGCGTATCCTGGGTCAACGGCAGAACATCGCCCTCAACTCGATCGTGGACATGCAGCAACCACCTCGCCAGACGTGTCTCGACCGAGTGGAGCGCATTGCAAGCCGCGACGTGCTGGAACTGTGCCATCAGGGCTCTGGTGTGGGTTTGAACCGCGCCTTTCAAGGCACTGCTACGGCCGAGCGCCGCCTGAAACTGCGTCGGCGAAATTTGCAACGCCCGTCCCGCCACCCTCACCACCGCCGTCATTGGAGAGCGCACTGGTCCCAGCGTCGAGAGGACGCCCACGGCTCCCTCGTTGCCGACAATGGCGGTCGCAACGGTTTGTCCGTTCGGCATGTCCATGATGAAGGCGGTCAGGCCGCTAAGGGGAAAATAGATCCGCTCGATGGGGTCGCCCGACCGTACCAGCACGGTATCACGTTCGAGCTGGACGATCCGGAAATGAGGCACAAGCAGTTCAAGGTCTGCGGGCGGCAACGCAGCGAGCAGTAAATTACCAACGCTGGTCTTATGCTCCATCACGGGAAAACTCCTCCCCGACGGACACGCGGCACTATTCCCCGCTGGCGTCAGCCTGCAAGAGACGGACAGGCTACGCCGGATATCTAGAATAGGCCATAGGCGCGAAAGTTCCCCAGTATCGCTTACGTACTCCAGCCCGCTTCCGCAATTCCGCAACTGCCGCTATCGTCCGCAGGTCACCCCACCATCAAGGTTGCGTTTGCGGTCGATTTGACTGTCCGCGAAAGCCTATCGCCAGCACGTAACGCTCCGAGGAATCCTGCCGGCTGGACGCCGGCTTCACATGACGCACGCTGGCGTAATCGCGTTTCAATTGCCCGACCAGTTCGGCATCGGCGCCGCTTTGAAAGACCTTTGCCAGAAACGTGCCGCCGGGATTGAGCACCTCGGCGGCAAAGGCCGCCGCCGTCTCGACGAGGCCGATGATGCGGAGCTGGTCGGTCTTGCGGTGGCCTGTCGTATTGGCCGCCATGTCGGACATCACGACATCCGCGCGGCCACCCATCATCGCCACCAGTTTTTCCGGCGCATCATCGGCCAGGAAGTCGAGCTGCGCGAAAATGACGCCGGGAATCTCGCCCATCTCGAGCAGGTCGATCGCGACCACCTTGCCCCTGCCGTCCACCGAGCCGACGCGCTTGGCGGCGATCTGGCTCCAGCCGCCGGGCGCGGCGCCGAGATCGGCCACCGTCATCCCGGATTTCAGAAAGCGGTACTTGTCGTCGATCTCGATCAGCTTGTAGGCCGCGCGCGAGCGATAGCCCTCCCGCCTGGCTTTCGCCACATAGGGATCGTTGAGCTGCCGTTCCAGCCACAGCTTCGACGACAGCTTGCGCTTGCCGGCGCTCTTGACCGTGACGTGCAGCCGTCCGGTAGTGTCCTTTGCCATCATGATACCCGTTGTCATTCCGGCACGGTCCGAAGGACCAGACCCGGAATCTCGAGATTCTCAGGTGCGCAATTGCGCACCATGGGTCTGCGCTTCGCGCATCCCGGAATGACACCTAGCCTACATTGAGCGCGCCGTCCTCACGCATCATCTCGACCAGCATGCCCTCGCGCAGGCCGCGGTCGGCGACGCGCAGCCGCGGCAGCGGGAAGGCGTCTCTGATCGCATCGAGGATGGCGCAGCCGGCGAGCACCAGATCGGCACGCTCGACGCTGATGCAATTGTTGTTGGCACGCTCCTGGTAGCTCATGCCGAGCAGCCGCTGGATCACGGCCGAGACGTCGGAGCCGTTCATCCAGATGCCGTCGATCCGGCGGCGGTCGTAGCGGGACAGATTGAGATGGACGCCGGCCAGCGTCGTCACCGTGCCCGATGTGCCGAGCATATGCATGTCGCGCAGATCCGTGCCGTGCTCGGCCGCAAACGGCGCCACATGCTGGGCGACCTCGCGCACCATGCGTTCATAGGATTCGGCCGTGACGTCGCGGCCGCCGAAATGTTCGGCCAGCGTGACGACGCCGAGCGGGATCGACATCCACGCCTTGATCCGCGGCGTCGCATTGTGCTCGGTGGGATCGCGCTCGATCCGCACCAGCTCGGTCGAGCCGCCGCCGATGTCGAACAGGATGGCACCCCGCCCTTTGGTGTCGAGCAGCGGCGAGCAGCCGATCACGGCCAGCGTCGCCTCGGTTTCGCGGTCGATCACCTCGAGCCGGATGCCGGTCTCGGCGGCGACGCGGGCGCGAAAGCTGTCGGCATTGGCGGCGGCGCGGCAGGCTTCGGTCGCGATCAGCCGCAGGCGCTTGGCCTTGCGGTAACGAATCTTGTCGCTGCAGATGCTGAGCGCGCCGATGGCGCGCTCGATCGCCGCCTCGCTGATGGAACCGGTCGCGGAAATGCCTTCGCCGAGCCGGATGATCCGCGAAAACGAATCCACCACGCGAAAGCTGTCGCCGGCCGGACTGGCGATCAAAAGCCGGCAATTATTGGTGCCAAGGTCGAGCGCGGCATAAACACCGTTTGCGGTGCCCGCCGCAACCGACCCTGACGGGCTTGCGCAGGCATCAAGGCCTTCGCGCAGCCGCGTATCCTCATTCATCAAAACTGTCTTTCCGCAGGCACCTGTCCGGCCCCGCCGAAGAAAATTACCGTTCACGGAAACTTTAGCAGCGCCAAGGGGGTAAGCAACAACCCATCACATAGGACTATGCCCAATCAGGCGTTGTCCGGTTTGCCGCGGTGCGTTATCTCAGCAGGAACCCGCGGAACCCGAAAAATCCGGGGATTCCAACGCATTTCAGGTGTTTTCAATGCAAGATCAGACGTCGGCCTCCTCCCTGGATAACGCTATCGCACTGCAAAAATACGGTGTGGGGCAGCCGGTGCGCCGCAAGGAAGACGACACGCTGGTGCGCGGCAAAGGCAAATATACAGACGACTTCGCCCTGCCCGGCCAGGCCTATTGCTGGATGGTGCGCTCCAGCCATGCCCATGGAATCATCAAGGGGATCGATACCGCCGCCGCCCGGGCGATGCCCGGCGTGCTCGGTGTCTGGACCGGCAATGATCTCGCCGCGGCCGGCTATGCCCCCTTCACCTGCGGCCTGCCCCTGAAGAGCCGCGACGGCTCGCCGCTTTTGCAGACCAACCGCCCGGCGCTGGCGACCGACAAGGTCCGCTTTGTCGGCGACCCCGTCGCCTTCGTGGTCGCGGAAACCCTGGCGCAGGCGCGCGATGCGGCGGAGGCCGTCGAACTCGACATCGAGCCGCTGCCCGCGGTGACGGATGCCGCCGAGGCTGCAAAGCCCGGCGCCCCGCAGCTCTATGATCACATCCCGAACAACGTCGCGCTCGACTACCATTATGGCGATGCCGCCAAGATCGACGCCGCGTTTGCTTCCGCTGCCCATGTGACCAAACTCGACATCGTCAACACCCGCGTTGCCGTGGTGTCGATGGAGCCGCGCGTGGCGCTCGCGGCATTCGACAAGGCGTCAGAGCGTTTCACGCTGCAGGTACCGACGCAGGGCGTCTCCGGCAACAAGGTCACGCTGGCAAAGATCCTCAACGTGCCGAACGACAAGGTCCGCATCCTGACCGCCAATGTCGGCGGCTCCTTCGGCATGAAGAATGTCAGCTATCCCGAATATACCTGCATCCTGCACGCGGCGAAGGCGCTGGGCCGGCCGGTGAAATGGACCGACGAGCGTTCGACCAGCTTCCTTTCCGACAGCCATGGCCGCGCGCAGTTGATCCACGCCGAGCTGGCGCTGGATGCCGAAGGCAAGTTTCTCGCGGTGCGCCTGCAAGGCTACGGCAATCTCGGCGCCTACATTACCGGCGTCGCGCCGGGGCCGCTGTCGCTCAACACCGGCAAGAACCTCGCCAGCGTCTACCGCACGCCGCTGCTCGGCGTCGACATCAAGACGGTGCTGACCAACACCACGCTGATGGGCGCCTATCGCGGCGCCGGCCGGCCCGAGGCCAACTACTACATGGAGCGGCTGATCGACCGCGCCGCCGACGAGATGGGCATCA
>Ga0102590_1000431_pt1 | contig 95660 bp, 85 predicted proteins | sample AraplaMF_Col_mMF_FD_76859 | JGI IMG/M metagenome (GOLD analysis project Ga0102590, IMG submission 76859) | Arabidopsis root microbial communities from the University of North Carolina, USA - plate scrape MF_Col_mMF | ecosystem: Host-associated > Plants > Roots > Endosphere | place: USA... | reverse complement strand
AGGCTTACGCCCAGCCGCGCCGCACCGCCGAGTCCGATCAGGTACCCGTCCGGTGGCGCTTTGGCGACCATGCCGATCGCGATCGCGCCACCTGCGCCCGGGCGGTTCTCAATCACCAACGGCTGCCCCAACTGCTTTTCCACGTTCGGCTGCACGATGCGGGCGATTGCATCGGAACTGCCGCCGGCGGGAAAGCCGACGACGAGGCGGATCGCACGTTCGGGGTAGGCGGCCGCAGCTTTACCGCTCCCCACCGCGGCCCACTGGCACGCGAGCACGATGGCTATCACTGCGCTTGAAACTCTTCTCATGGTGTTACCGCTGCCTTTCTGTCGGGCCCGTAGCGCCAGCCAACGGATTTGGATTTCTACGGATGCAGGCTGTCGCTTTGCGCTGGGCAGCAATTGCAGATCGTCATTGTCCCGGCAGCCAGGACGAGTGGAAATGTTTGATGCTCCAACCCTGGTCGCCTTTGGTGACAAGGAAGGTGAAGCGAGCCGGGCGCTCGGTTGTTTTTCCGTCACGCGTGCTCGAGAAAGTGTCCATCCCTGCAAACGCGACCGCGATATCGGAAATTACGATTGTCGAGAATTCCCCAAACTCGACCTTGCGCGGTGTGTCGACCTTGATCCCCTGGAAGTACGTTTCGATCTCTGCAGTCTTGGTCGCTAATTTCGGGCTGACGGTGCCGAGAAAGACCGCGTCGGGCGCGAACAGTTTTACAACGCCTGGAACGTCGGCTGAATCGAATGCCGCCTTGAACTGCTCGATGACCTTGAACGCATCTTCCTTCGGACCGGCGATTGCGGATGCCGAAAGGATCGTCGATAGAACGAGCGCCAACAGCAGTTTTCCCATGATCGTTCGCCTCCCTCGCAGGTCACTGATCCGCCCGCATCCGATCATATTGCGAGTTCCCGATGTCTCGCGTTAGCCAGAAAATACTCATCGATTAATCAGGTTGCCTCATGAATTCTGCAACGCAGCATTGGAAGCTGCAGCCTGTTGACGTAGGCATGAGGTCGAGGCGGTGCGCCAGTCGGCTTCGCCACAGCTCCGGGTTACGGAACTCTCCGAATTGGTGGTTTGCTTTTCGATTTTGAATGGGCAGGCACGTCGCCTCTTCGGTCGGCAGCGCGTCGAACTGACAAGACCTGCTTCGCGGTCTCCACGAAGCGATGGGCCGCCGGTGAGCGGACGAAATCCGCCCGGCTTACCAGAGAAACGTGTCTGATGATGGCGGGGCGAGACAAGGGAACGGCTGTGAGCGTTGGGAATTGCACTTCGGGAAGCATATGTGCGGGCAAGATGCTTATTCCGGCGCCTTCCGCCGTCAATGCCAGCGCGGTGGTGATGAGAGAAACCTCCAGCTTTGGCTTTAGCTGACGACCGGTCCTGGCAAGGGCCTCGTCAATTTGCGACCTGATCCGTGTTCCGCGGCGCATTGTGATCAAGTCGCACTTTTCGAGGCTGTCCCAGGTGAGCCGGGAAGCTTTCTCAAAGCGGCCGTCCTTGATCCCGATCGCCGATAGCGAGCTATGCGTAAGTGTCTCGATCTTCACGTCGAGCGTATCGGCGTTCTCGACACTTCCGATGCCCAATTCGGCTTCTCCGGCGGTGACGAACGCAAGCAAGTCATCCGGCGCAACATCGAACAGCTCGACGCGAACGTCGGGATACTCTGCTCGATATCGGGCCAGGACGCGGGGAAGCAACGCAGACGCAACTCCTGCCGACACCGCAATGGTGATCCGACCGGCCTTTACCTCCACCAGATCGCTCATGTGCCGGGCCAATCCGTTGGCGCCGGCCAGTATCCGTTCCGCAATCGGCACCGCGTCCTTGCAAGCTAGCGTCGGATGCAGCGCGCGGGTCGTGCGGTCGAACAGTCGGAGCTGAAAGTTCTCCTCGATCTGCCGGATCAGCAGACTGACCGCCGATTGGGTCACGCGCAGTTCGGCTGCGGCCTTGGTGAGGCTGCCATGGCGATAGACCAGAACGAGGGCTTCGAGCTGCCGCATCGTCGGCATCATGAGTTCACCTTATGAATCGATGAGAATTTTGTGACTAATCTGAAGCATCGGAACCTGCAAGATATTTCCGGAAGGCCCTGACGTGAAAATCGGCCTGGCTCGCTGACTAGCGAGGCTGGACCTGATCCGGCCAGCCGAGAGATGTGATGCAGGGAATACAGACCCAGGTTCTTGTAGTGGGCGCCGGTCCGGTGGGATTGACGGCGGCGATGGACCTGGCCTCTCGCGGCATCGAGGTCGTCGTGGCCGAAACCCGGAGCGCCGGCGAGCCGCCAAACGTCAAGTGCAACCATGTCTCTGCGCGATCGATGGAGGTTTTTCGCCGTCTTGGCATCGTTCGCCGGGTGCGGGACGGCGGTCTGCCCGCCGACTTTCCGAATGATTGCGCCTATCGCACGGCGGTTGTCGGCCGCGAGCTGACGCGGATCCCGATTCCGTCCCGGGCTGACCGATACACTGCGACGCAGGGGCCGGATACGGGCTGGCCGACGCCCGAGCCGCCACACCGGATCAACCAGATCTATCTCGAACCGATCCTGTTCGCCTGCGCCCGGGAGCGGTCGCAGATAAGGATTCTCAATCGTGTGCAGGTCGAGCACTTCAACCAGAGCCGGGATGGCGTAGTGGCTCATGGGCGCGACCTCGACAGTGGCGACGAAATCACCATTGCCGCGGATTATCTGATCGGCTGCGACGGTGGCCGGTCGATGGTGCGCAAGGCGATCGGCGCGCGGTTTGCGGGCACCGAAGTCGTCCAGCGGGTACAGTCCACCTATATTTATGCTCCACAGCTAAAGGACATGATCGTCCAAAAGCCGGCCTGGATGACCATGTCGCTCAATCCGCGCCGCTGCGGAACGACCGTGGCGATCGACGGCGAAGACAGATGGCTGATACACAACCATCTTGCGTCCAACGAAACCGATTTCGAAAGCGTCGACCGGGATTGGGCGCTTCGTGCCATTCTCGGCGTGGATGATCGGTTTCGGTACGAAGTCCTCAGCAAGGAAGATTGGATCGGCCGCCGCCTGGTCGCCGATCGTTTCCGCGACCGGCGCGCTTTCATTTGCGGCGATGCCGCCCATCTGTGGATTCCCTACGCCGGCTACGGAATGAATGCTGGAATAGCCGACGCCGTCGATCTCTGCTGGATCCTGGCGGCGGTCCTGCAAGGCTGGGCCAGTCCGGCAATGCTTGATGCGTATGAGGCCGAACGGCAGCCGATTACCGAGCAGGTCTCCCAATACGCGATGAACCATGCTCTCGCGGTCATGGATCAGCGGCGGGCCGTGCCACCGGAAATCGAGGCGGACGGACCGGCCGGAGACGAGGTGCGCGACAGAGTCGGGCGCGCAGCCTACGATCTCAACGTTCAGCAGTATTGCTGTGCCGGCTTGAACTTCGGCTACTACTATGATCGATCGCCGATCATTGCGTATGATGGCGAGACGCCGCCGCCCTACAGCATGGGCAGCTTTACCGGCTCGACCGTGCCAGGGGCGAGGGTGCCGCATGCGTGGCTGCCCGATGGTCGGTCGTTGTTGGATGGACTTGGTCCGGCGTACACCCTGGTTCGCTTCGACACATCGATCGACGTTGCGGCCTTGACCGAGGCGGCCGCGCAATCTCGCGTTCCGCTCGCGGTTCTCGATGTCGATCGAAACAGGGCAACGCCACGCGCCCCTGAAAGCCTGCTGATGGTACGGCCGGACACTCACATCGCCTGGCGGGGGGACGCCGTGCCGCGGGAGCCGCTTCGATTGTTTGATCGCTTGCGAGGTGCGGCGGTCGAGGCGAGCAGCCAGCGCCGTGTTCGGGCGGGCGAAGTCGCCGATACCTGAGTTGTTACGTAAGCGGCCACGGCACGAAGCCGGGCTACCAAGGGGAGGATTTCATGAGTCAAAAGCGGACTTTGGCAGGAATCGGCGCCGTTCTGATCCTTCTCGGCGCGCTGCTCGCCCATTTCACCCAGACGGCGAATGGAATTCGCATCGAAGACGTCCGCTTCAAGGGCGCCAAGGGCAACACCATGAGTGCCCTTGTCTATATTCCAGCCAACGCCACCGAGAAGACGCCTGCACCGGGAATCCTCGCGGTGCACGGCTATCTCAATTCGCGCGAGACGCAGGACGGCTTTGCGATCGAGTTCGCGCGTCGCGGCTATGTCGTCGTGGCGCTTGACCAGACGGGTCACGGCTACAGCGATCCGCCCGCCATCGCCAACGGCTTTGGCGGCCCCGACGGACTCGCCTACCTGCGCAGCCTGCCCTATGTCGACAAGAACAACATCGGGCTTGAAGGGCATTCGATGGGCGGGTGGACCGTGCTGGCCGCGGCGACGGCGATGCCCGACGCTTACAGGTCGATCGTGCTCGAGGGCTCCTCGACCGGAAAGCCATTCGCAGCCGACGGAACGCCCGCGTGGCCACGCAATCTCGCGCTCGTATTCTCGCAGTACGACGAATTTTCGCTGATCATGTGGGGCAGCGAGTATGCTGTTGACGTTCCCAAGTCGGCAAAGCTTGCCGCGGTGTTCGGTGTTACGGGAGCGATCGAGCCCGGCAAGGTGTACGGCGATATCGCCCAGGGTACGGCACGGGTTCTCTACACGCCGGCAATCACCCATCCCGCCGATCATTTCTCGCGCGAGGCGATCGGTTATAGTCTCGACTGGTTCGGTAAAACGCTGACCGGGGGCACACCATTGCCATCGACCGATCAGATCTGGCTTCGGAAGGAAATTGGGACGCTGATTGCACTGGTCGGATTTGTCGTCCTCCTGCTCGGTGCGTTCGAATTTCTGCTCGGCATGGCGCCGTTTTCGGTGCTCCGCGCGGTCCCGTCCGGCCCTGGCGCGACGAACTCAGCACCACCCATGCAGAACGGACGCTGGTGGATCGCGTTTTGGGTCTCGGCGCTGCTGCCGGCCATCACATACTATCCAGCCTTTGCACTCGGCGCCACGTGGCTTCCCGCATCCCGCTTCCTGCCGCAATCCTTCACCACCCAGATCGCAGTCTGGGCTCTGATCAATACGGCGATCACGCTGGCGTTGCTTCCTCTATTGCCGAAGCGCACGATCCGAAAAGGCGTCGTGGCTCAATCGGTGCTGATTGCGGTCGCGACCGTTGCTGTCGGTTATGTTGCGCTGTGGTTGGCCGATGTCCTGTTCAAGATCGACTTCCGGTTCTGGGTCGTGGCGCTCAAGCTGCCGAGTGCGACGCAATGGATGATCATGCTGATCTACCTGATTCCGTTCGCCCTGTTCTTCGTCGTCGCGTTGCATGCCCAGCACCGCAACTTCAGCCGCCCTGGGGCCTCAGCGCCTGGCCATTACGCCGCGATGATCCTGTCGCTTTCGCTTGGTTTCATCATCCTTATCGGCGGCCAGTATCTGGCTCTCTGGCTGGGTGGAAAACTGATAAATCCCGTCCCGAGATCGCCGGTCGTGCCGCTGTCCACCATCATCGGCATCCAGTTCATTCCGCTGCTTGCCATCGTCGCTATCGTCTCGACGTTCACTTGGCGACGCACCGGCACGTCGCTGCCGGGCGCGCTGATTTGCGGTCTGCTCGTGACTTGGTACATCGTTGCCGGTACCGCGACCCAGGCTGCATTCTGATGTCCAGGAAAGAAAGCCGGACATGACGAAGCGCAGCACTGCGCACTAAAGCGCGATGAAATTGGGATGAATCATCATCGCGCTTTAGGTCTTTGTTTGAGCATGATCTTTTCGGAAAACCGCTTCACACTTTTCCGGATCATGCTCTAGTTCCTCGAAGGACTCGGGGGTATCGGGGTCGACTATATCTTTGCCAATCTCGGTACCGACCACGTCTCACTGATCGAGGAGATCGCGCGCTGGGACAGCGTTCGGGCGGGCGGCATCGAGCCGACGCGCGCGGCGGCGATCGACCGTTGCCTCGCGGCTGTCGATGACGGGCGCGCCGCCGCTCGGCACGCCCGCGTCACGCCGCTTTAGCTGCCAGGTGTCTTGTCACCAAGGCCGTTCCATCGAAGGGGTAGAGATTATGAAACCATGACTGTACCGCGCGCCAAGGGCCCCCCGGAGGCCGCATTTTCACTTTGGTTTCGTTCTTGACAGGAACTGTTCATTAACAGAACATAACTCCCAGAAAACGAAAGCCATGTGAAAGGCGCAACCGGGGAGGATCGACCAATGAGAGTGGCACTTGGCGTTTTGGGGCTCGGCTTGATGGCCGGGCTCACCACACTTCCCAGCACGTTCGGGCGGGCTGACGATAAGGTTCAGTTATTGCCGCCCGATCTCATCGCGCCAACGACTGACAAAATGACGGCTGCCGGCAAGTACAAGAAGGCGCCGCCCTGGACTATCGGCATGTCGTTCCCCGGTGCCGGGAATACCTGGATCATCCAGATGGTGCAGGAGATCAAATACGAGGCTGCGCGCACCGAGGGAATCAAGGACTTCATCTTCACGGAGGCGAATTGGCAGCCGACCAAACAGGTCGCCGATATGGAGGACCTGATCGCTCGAAAGGTCGATGCCATCATTATTGCACCGATCGCCATGCCCCTGGTCAAGAAGCAGGTCGAGGCCGCCGTGGCCGCCGGGATTCCCGTGATTAATCTGGGATGGAGCAAGGGTGCGCTGCCGACGTCCGTGGAGGTGATGGGAGGAGGGGGCCCGTTTGGCGAAGTCGGCGGCAAGTGGCTCAAGGAGAAGCTCAACGGCAAGGGCACGGTCTGGGCGTTTCGTGGCGTGCCCGGCGTTCAAGAGGAAACGGACCGATATGAGGGATTCAAGAATGCCATCGCCGGTTCGGGCATCACCATAGGCGCGGAGGTTTTTGGTGAGTGGAACTATGCGAAGAGCAAGGGCCTCTGCGAGAACCTCGTGCTCTCCGGCAAGCCGGTTGATGGAATCTGGTTTTCCGGCGCCGAAATGACGCGCGCTTGCATCGACGTGTTCAAGGCCGCCGGCAAGCCGCTGGTGCCGATGACCGGAGAAGGCAATAACGGCTTCTTGAGAGCGTGGAAGGAATCCAAGCTGGACGGCATTGCCGCGGTATTCACGCCGCAGCTCGGCCCGGCGGCGCTGCGGGCGACCGTCGCGTTGCTGCAAGGAAAGACACTATACGACCACTACTTCTCGAATCCTCTGCCGATCACCAATGCGAACCTCGATCAATACTATCGGCCTGATCTGAACGATGCCTTCTGGGTTCCGTCCAGTCTTCCCAAGGCAGAGATCGAGAAGACCTTCGCAAGATAGATGGCTGAGACGTCGCAGACCGGCGTCGCCTCGCATTGGCGGAGAATCGGAGAGCCGATGTTTGACGTTTCTCCCGGCCACGCACTCGTCGCGTTCCACTCGATCACCAAGAGCTTTGGGCCAACCAAGGCTCTTAGTGACTTTTCCTTGCGCGGTATGGCAGGATCCGTGCACGCGATCACCGGTGAGAACGGCGCCGGCAAATCGACGCTGATGAATCTTCTCGCGGGCGTTTATCAACCTGATTCTGGTGAGATTAGACTGCGCGGTGAGCCCATCAGGATTGAGAATCCTGGCCATGCGCAACGGGCAGGCATATCGACCATCTTTCAGGAACTGACGCTGCTCCCCAATCTTACGGTGGCCGAGAATCTCTTTCTTGGCCGCGAGCCACACCGGCTGGGAATGATAGATCGCGCTGCGATGCAGCGTCGCAGCCGAGAGGCTCTCGATCTGGTCAAGAGCGAAGTGGACGTAAACAAACGTTGTGGTGAACTCGCTGTGGCTGCCCAGCAGCTCATCGAGGTCGCAAAGGGATTGATGGCGGAAGCCGACATATTTATCCTCGACGAACCGACGGCAGCCCTGAATGCACCGGAAGTCGAGATGCTTGGCAAGCTTATCAACTCCTTGAAAGCGGCGGGCAAGCTGATCTTCTACATCAGCCACAGGCTTGAGGAGATATTTCGGTTCTGCGACGTCGTATCCGTACTGAAAGACGGCAAGCACGTCGCCACCCACGCGGTCGGCGAGCTGACGCACGATCGGCTGATCTCGCTTATGGTCGGCCGGCCGCTTGGACAATTATATCCGGCCCGCCGACCGCGCATCGCCTCCGCCAGCGCTCTGGAAATTTCGAACCTCTTGCCCGCCGGAGCGAGGCACGCGGTTTCTTTCAGCATCGGACGCGGCGAGATAGTCGGTTTGGCCGGCCTCCAGGGCCAAGGGCAGCGAGAGATCATCAGAGCCATTGCCGGGATCGTGCCGCGCGCGGGCGGCGAGGTCATCAGGTTCGGCTCAACTGAGGGGACGAAATCTCTCGAGCCGTCGATTGTGGCAACGGTACGTTCCGGTATCGGGTTTGTACCGGAAGAGCGAAAGTCCGAGGGTCTCTATCTATCGCTGTCCATTGAGCAGAACGTTGCGCTGGGCATGTTGCGGCGGCAGCCAATGTGGCGGTACGCCGAGGTGAGAAAGCCGCAAATTGCCGAACTCGGAGCCCGGATGGGACTTCGCGCCAGTAACCTTGAACAACCGGTCTCCGACCTCTCCGGCGGAAATCAGCAGAAGGTCATGATGGGCAGGTGGCTTGCCTCCGGAGTCGACATTCTGCTGGTCGAGGAGCCGACCCGGGGTGTGGACGTCGGGGCCAAGTCGGAAATTTACGCGCTGTTGCGAGCCTTTGCCGACTCCGGCGGGGCGGTCCTGATGACCTCCAGCGAACTTACCGAGGTGATCGGATTATCCGATCGCATACTGGTAGTTCGCGACGATCAGATCGTTGGCGATCTGGACGGGATCGCCGCAACGGAAGAAAGCATCATGCGGCATGCGCTGGGCGGATTGCCGGGGGCGGGGGAGACGAGGTCGTGATAGCTATGAGAATTCCGTTCGACAGGTCGAGCCGAAGCGGGCTCCGGCTGTCGACATTCGCGCTCCCGCTGCTGCTTTTCATTGCGCTATGCTTTCTCTCGCCCAGTTTTCTGAGTGTTCAGAATCTCGGCAATATCAGCGGGCAAGTCGCCGCACTCTTGATCGTATCTTTGGGGCAGCTTGTGGTGGCCCTGATCGGCGGCATCGATCTCTCCGTGGGCTCCGTGCTTAGTCTGGCCACGACGATCATCGTTTCAGTGGATCCCAGCTATGCTCCGGCAGTCGCGCTGCTGGCGGGCATTGCCATCGGTCTGGTCAATGGCATTGGCGTTACCTATGTTGGCGTCCACCCGCTCATCATGACGATGGCGTCCATGACGTTCGTGCAGGGGCTGTCGCTGTTTATCCATCCGGTGCCGGGCGGAACAGTCGCCGACTATCTGGGCTCGCTGGCGACCTCGCCATTGCTCGGAATTCCGGCGCCGTTGCTTTGGTGCGTCGGTGCTGTAGGTCTGGCCGCCTTCGCGCTTTCGAAGACCCGCTTCGGGTTGAGACTTTTCGCAATCGGCGCCAGCCCACCAAGCGCGGCGCGCAACGGCGTTCCGGTCAAATTGTACAGCATCGTCTGCTATGTGATTTGTTCGGTGGCCGCGACGGTCGCGGGCATTTTCATCAGCGGCCGGGTTTCCTCGGGCGATGCGACTGTCGGAGCTTCATTCGCCTTGGATTCGATTACCGCCATCGCGATGGGCGGGGTTCAATTGGCTGGCGGAGCCGGAAGCGTCACGGGAGTGGTTCTCGGAACCATTACGCTGGGCCTCATGACCAACGGGATGAATCTGCTCGGAATTTCTCCGTTCTTGCGAACGGCAGCGACGGGGGCGCTGTTGCTCTTCGCCATCAGTATGCAGCGTCGAAATGTGATTGGCGTTTGACGGCAATGTCAGTCGCCTATCCATCTGCGAGGCAACGTCTCCAGGGTACCGGGCGCTCTTTGCTGAGCATGCCTTTTGCGTACGTTGGTACCGTCGCTCTGCTGGCGGTCGCGTACATGACTACGCCCGCGCTGGTATCGCCCATGCTGCTCTTGCTGATCGTGCGTCAGGCCGTGCCCCTGGCCATCGCGGTGATCGGTCAGTCCTTGTGCGTGAGGGTTCTCTCGCTCGATCTTTCGATCGGTGGTGTCATTCTCGCCGTCAGCTACATCCTGACCAGCGGGATCATCAGATATCCCGAGCCGGTATTGTTGATTATCTGCATACTTTTCGGCGCCTGCATCGGGGCCTTGAACGCGTTCTTCATCGTGCGGATCAAGGCTTCATCAGTGATCGTCACGCTGGCAATGGCCCTGATTCTGAGCGGGATCGTCATTTCGCTCAGCCAGTTGCGGGCGCCCGGCGACGCTCCCGCTCTGCTGCGTTACATTGGCCAGGCGCGGTGGGGCATTGTGCCGATTGCACCTTTTGTCTGGTTGGCCCTGTTTATTCCGATTGGGTGGTTTCTTCGCTTTTCAGTTTTCGGGCGCTATGTCGATGCAATCGGCGCCAATCCGCAGGCTGCCTTGTTGTCCGGCATTCCCTATGCCCGCATCGTTACCACCGCGCACATCCTGTCTGCTGTACTCGCCGTATTCAGCGCATTCGTCCTTGTGGGTTTTGTGGGTGCCGGCAGTCTGGACATTGGCCGTGACTTGCCGTTGAGCTCCCTCGTCGCCGTCATTCTCGGCGGCGTCACCTTCGGATCGGGCAGGGGTGGCGCTTTTGGACCGGCCGTTGCGGCTTTCATGCTGACATTCAGCTTCAATCTGCTGACGAGCCTCGGGCTTGGGGAGCCTGCCAAGCTGATGCTGCAAGGTGCGATTATCGCTGTTGCCGCGGCATCCTATTCCGCGCAGCGTCGGTCTTGAACGGATGACGATGGCCAGCGAACGCAATTGATGATCATCAAGATGGGAGAGAAGAGATGACTGACGTAATGGCCGGAGCAGAACCGTTCTTCATGCAAGGCAAGGGGCCCGCGGTCCTCGTGCTTCACGGTTTCACCGGATCGACACAAAGCATGAGATATCTCGGCGAAGAACTCCACCGCCGCTTCGGCTTTACCGTGAGTGGCCCCCGTCTCAACGGTCACGGTACGTCCCCCGACGATATGGAGACGACCGGCTATCTCGATTGGCTGGCTTCCGCCGAGCAAGCGCTTCATCATCTGGCAGCTCAGGGCAACAAGGTATTCATCACGGGCCTCTCGATGGGAGGCACCATCACGCTCAATCTCGCCGCACGATTTCCAAATATTGTTGCCGGTGCAGTTCCGATCAACGGAGCCGTCGGAATCTTCGATGGCGGCATGGCCGCACTGGTCTCGGATGGAGCGGCGCCGAAACGGGTTCCTGGCATTGGTTCCGATATCAAGGCGGCAGGGGTGACTGAACTGGCCTATTCAGAAGTGCCAGTCGCGTGCATCCGCCAGGTTCACGTCCTGATTGCCGCAACCGAAAGCCTGCTGCAGAAAGTGACCTGTCCGACGCTCGCGATTCACTCGCGGGAAGATCATGTCGTCCCGGCGGCAAATGGACGTCGTATCGCGCAGGAGGTCAGCTCGCAGGATGTGCGGCTGCTCTGGCTCGACAATTCCTACCACGTCGCGACCCTGGACAATGACAAGGACCTGATCGTCGACCGTTGCGGACGGTTCATCTCCGAGATTGCCGGGACGCAGGGCTAGGCAGCTATTTCAGTTCATCCCGCTTCCCGAACACCTTTAGGATTTCAATCAGCTGCTTGTGGCCGCGCGGACCGACCTTCTGGATGAGGCGGTTCTCGTGCTGTTGCACCAGCGCGTCGGCGCGCTTGAGCAGGGCGTTTCCGTCCGTGGTCAAACGTAGCGCATGGGAGCGCCGGTCCGATGCGTGCGCTGTTCGCTTCAGCAGCCCCCGCGACTCCAGCCCATCCAGCAGCGGCACCACGCCAGATCGGACGATGCCCAGCGCCTGTGACAGCGCCATCTGCGACAGCCCGGGATTTTCCCTGATCACCGTCAGTATCGAATACTGCACGGGCCGGATATCCAGCGGCGCCAAGGTCTCATTAAAATCCTCGAACACCCAGAGCTGTGCTTGCCGGATCAGATAGCCGGCGAGGCTTTTGAGCCGCTTCAGGCTGACGGGGTGGCTCGCTCCTGTCGGCGAGGGCAGCGATCGCCGCGCTTTCCCCGCGGTGCGTGCCTTCCTCGCAGGCGCCGTCGAACGCGACGCTCGAACTGTCCGATCCGGCACGCTCATTCTCTCAATCGGTTCATTCCCTCCTCCTTCATCGCCTACAGGCTCGCGCAGTGCAATTCATTTGTTGAATTGTTCTTCATAGAAATAGTTCTGTATAAGATCATTTAAAGCAACAAGAACGTGAAAGCGCGAGGACTCCTCGAGAGGGGCGCCATGGGCAAGGAATATCGTCTGCACAGGTTTGTTTCGGCCGGCTGCTTTCGCCTACGGGCGCAACAGCTCTCAGTGGCCGCCGCCGTCGTGCTTATTGCAAGTTCGGCGCCCCTGTCAGCGCAGACGCCGTTCACCAGCATTACCGGCTTCGGTCATGGTTGTATCTGATCGCATTGTCGATGAGGTTGGTCAGGATGTCGTGGAGTGGAGGCTTCCGCGCGCTCGGGAGCGGAGCCGACTGCGTGTTCGAACGCCAGCTCGACGTTCTTCGCCGATGCAAGCGGCGCCATCATGCCGACCGCTTCGCTTGTGCTGGCGGAGGTCGGTCGAGCCGGGCTGCGCGCCATGTTCGACGAAAGCCGCTTGTTCGGCACGCGCCATCGCGACGAGCTGAACGGCAAGCCGGGTCGAGGTGTTTTGTCGACTTCTCGATTTCGCCGATGGTGTCGGAACTCATTGCCAAATGCGCGGTGTCGCGTTGCAGCAGCGCAAGGTGAACGCGCAGCGAGGCGAGGGGACTCTTCATCTGGTGCGATGCGTCCGCGATGAAATCCCGGATCACCTGTATCGCCGCCTCGAGCCGCACGAACAGTTCGCTCATCGCTCGAATAGGGGGATGAACCTCGTATGGAATATGTTCGAGATCGAGGCGTTCCAGGCCCGCGCCTGCCGAGAACTGGCGCTTGTCTATTTCGCGCCCCAGGTCCACCAGCGGAGCAAGTCCGCGCCTGACCGCAAGCCAGCCGAGCGTTGCGGCTGTCACGACGATGCCGACTTCCAGCGAGGCCAACGCAAGCAGCAGTTCACGTCTTGCCGCTGATCTTGCATTCGCAGTTTCGGCGACTTCGATCAGAACGGGAAGGGCAAACGATCTGCTCAAGGCTCGCGTACGCAGGCCGTGTTCAATCCCGCGACTGGCGAACAAACCGGGGTGCTGTCTCTGGCAAGTAGGACTGATGTCGAGCGGGGCGATTTTTGGCCCTCGCCGAAGCGAAGTGCCCCTATTGTGCCCCAACTCTCTTGGGGCACTGTTCTTGAATATTATGGCCAATGGTGGTTGCACAAGGGATCGAACCTTGGACCTCTCCCGTGTGAAAGCCTCCGCATTATCGCGACGGCTTCTTGTAACTGGAAAGGTCAGGCGGCAAGTTTGGTGCGGATCTCGTCACGTGATTACCGGCGCCATCCGACGAATGAATTGGGACAGCGAGATGATCCCTTGCGCCCGTTTTCCCATCGGCACCACGCTTCCATGCCTCCGCGGCACCAAGGACACGACTGCCGCCCTCGCGAGGTCTTCCAAGGCGATCGCAATGTATTTTGCGTAGTGCCGCTCGATCATTTTGACCGAGATGTTGTGCAGTTTGGCGACCTGTTGAATGGGCAAGCCCTTTCGGAGACCGCGCACGATGCTCGAGTGCCGCAGCTCGCTATTCAAGTCTGATGTTGCCGTCCTTGACGATCTTGCGCCACTTCTCGAGATCAGCGTTCAGGGCCTGTTCGAATTCCGCCTCGGTGCTGCCGACCGGTTCAAAACCCATCTCATAAATCTTGGACTGGATTTCCGGCAGTGCAACGATCTGTCGAACCTGCTGCCCGACCTCTTTGACGATTTCTGCCGGTGTGCCGGTAGGCACGAATACACCTCCCCATCCAGCAAGATTGATATCGGAATAGCCGGCCTCGGCAAAGGTTGGAACGCTGGGAAAGTTCTTAAGTCGCTTCGGTGCGGCAACCGCCAGCAGGCGGACGTTGTTGGTCGACAATTGATGAGCAAAGAATCCCATCGAGCCGTAAACCAGTGAAATCCGGCCTGTGAGCAGATCAGGCAACGACGCAGCCTCACCTTTGTAGGCGATGTGTTGCAGGTCGATTCCCGCGGCTCGGTTCAAGCCTTCGCCGATGATATGGCCACCGGAGCCTGCTCCATAGCTTCCATAGTTGATCGTATTTGGTCTCGCCCTGGCGTATTCGACTAGTTCGGAAAGGTCCTTGGCGGGAAAGGACGCGTTGGCGGCAAGCGCGATCGGAAACAAGGCGACCATGGACACCGGAGCTAGGTCAGCGAGCTTGTACGGTGGATTCGCCTGAAGCACGAGGTTCTGAACAAGCCCGCTGATCGTGAAGAGCAGGTTATGTCCGTCCGGGTTTGATCTCGCGACTTCGAGGGTGGCAATCATGGTGTTGGCGCCCGGCTTCGCTTCGACAATGACGGGCTGCTTCCAACGTTCGGCGAGTTTTTCACCGATCGCGCGCGCCAGCAGGTCGAGATTTCCGCCCGGTGCCGTGGGGATCACGATGCGGACCGCCCGTGACGGGTACTTACCCTGCGCATTGGCGGCGGATCCGGCGACGAGCGCGAGGCAGAGGGGGAGCGAGACCGTGATGGCTCTGGATCGCCTCGGCATAGAACTGAACGGTCGCATACGTCCCCTCCTATTATGATTGGTTGAACCAATGATATTGAGTAAGGGGCGATCGGTCAATCCCGCGGAAGAACCATTCCCAACGCGGTCAGTGCCTAGGCGGGCGTCGATCCGCTCGACGCGTCTCGGTTTCGTTTAAGGAAAGCCAGCATGGCGGCAGAAATGTCGTTGACGTTCCGCTTTCTCCAACATAGCATTGGTTCAACCAATATAGAAGAACGAGGCTAGGCGAAAAGCGGAGGGAGGTTCATGAAGCCACCTTCGCACGGCTGGCATGTCGTCCTCGATCGCCGAAGCGGTGCAATCCAGGGAAGTGGAACGCGGAGGAGTGCCGACGTGATGCGAATTGATTTTCTGGCCCTGGCAGCGGGGCTTGCGATGATCGCCGGTTCCGCAGTTGCGGACGGCTATCCATCTCGGCCGATCCGGCTGGTCGTGCCATATCCTGCCGGGGGCTCGTCGGACATCATGGCGCGTGCGCTACAGGAGCCGATGGCGAAGATCCTTGGCCAGCCGCTCATCATTGACAACCGCGGAGGCGCGGCGGGCACCACTGGCGCCAACGAAGTCGCAAGGGCGGACGCAGATGGTTACACTCTTTTGTTGGCGAACAATGGGCCCATCTCTATCGCGCCGTTGCTGCAAAAGGGGATCGATTTCGATCAGCTAAAAAGCTTTGCACCCATTTCGCTCGTCTCCAAGGCACCTCTGGTATTGTACGCGAGTGAAAAGGTACCGGTGGAAGACGTGTCCGGGCTGATCGCTTACGCCAAGTCGCAGAGCAACCCATTGCTGTATGCGACCGCGGGACCGGGCTCGCTGGGGCATCTGAGCACCGAGCGTTTCCTGAATCAGGCCGGCCTGCAGATGGTCCACATCCCGTACCGTGGGGCCGCGGCGGCTACGTTCGGGATATTTACGGCCGAGGTCGACATCTTACTCACGACCGCGTCCGATACGCTGAACGAGCATGTTCGCGCGGGCAAGATAAAGTTGCTCGGGATTTCCTCACCTGGAGCCTCTCCAGTCATGCCGGGCGGCGTGCCGATTGGGAATGTCTTGAAGGGATATTCCGTTGAAGCCTGGTTCGGGATTCTCGCCCCTGCTGGCACGCCGCCTCAGATTATCAACAAGCTGAATGCTGCGCTCAATGTAACGTTGGCTACGCCGCAAATCCGTGATCGCTTCCTGAGTTATGGCTTGGAGGCCGCGTCGAGCACCCCCGCCGAGCTGTCTGCCATCATTGCAGCTGAGATTCCGTCGTGGCGCGAGATCGTCAAGGAGCGCAATGTGAAGGCCGAGTAGGCGCCGCCGAGAAATGCGGCGATGATCTCACGCGGGAAAACGTTCTCAAACAGGCGATCACCCTTATTGCGCCGCAGATCGGAATGCTCCGTCAGGGAGTCAGCATCAGAACGTCTCCCGACAACTATCTGCCCTACTCGGCCGCAGCGCTGATACGTTTCGACGGCGCCAAATGGGTGGCAATCGGCGCTCCCATTTCGCTCAAGTGAGCATCATCAGCCAGGCACGGCATAACGACAGGTCCTCCGGACCGAACAACAGGGAAACACCGCTCGTGAGCAAGTACAAGTATTGTGAGACCAAGCGGGATGGCCGCCTGCTTATCATTACGATCAATCGACCGCAGGTACGTAACTGTCTCAACTCGCCTTCGTGTCACGAGCTGTCTGCGATCTGGGACGAGTTTGATGCCGATCCGGAATTGTGGGTCGCGATCATTACGGGCGAGGGTGATAAGGCATTTTGCGCCGGCCACGATCTGGGTGACGACGATCCCATGCCTGGAACGGGATGGGCCGGCCTATCGACGCGGTTGAAGCCGATTTCCAAGCCGATGATTGCTGCTGTCAACGGACAGGCCTATGGCGGCGGATTCGAGCTCGCGCTGGCTTGCGATATCGTCATCGCTGACGAGAGGGCAGTCTTCGCGATGAGTGAACCGCGTGTCGGGTTTGTGGCGGGAGGCGGAGGGGCTGACCGATTGGCGCTGCGTCTCCCCGCCGCGGTGGCGATGGGTATTCTGCTGACTGGTCGTCGCGTCGATGCCGCCGAGGCGCACCGCTGGGGGATTGTCACGGACATAGCGCCGGCAGGCAAATCAATGGACGTCGCGCGACAATGGGCCGACCAGATCCTGCTGTGCTCGCCAATTGCCGTGCGCTTCACGAAACAGCTGGCCTTGGCGGGCCTGGAAGGCGAAGGATGGACCGAAGCCATGATACAAAGGCGCGCCGAGATGCGAAAGGATCTTCACAAGCTCGCCGATCTGAAAGAGGGCGTCGACGCTTTCGTGCAGAAGCGCAAACCGGTCTGGCAGGGAAGGTAGTCTCTGATGGTTAGGGTCGGATACATCGGCTTGGGCAATATTGGTGCACCGATGGCGGCGCGCATTATCTCGCCCGGTGGGTTCTTCCTAACGGTATGGAATCGGACGCCGGAAAAGATGGAGCCATTGGTCGCGGCTGGAGCTAAACGTGCAACCAGCGCCGCCGAAGTCGCTGCGGCTTCTGACATCGTGTGCCTGTGTCTCGACAGCGCCGACGCGGTGGAAAAGGTGGTGTTCGGCGCGGAAGGAATCGTGTCGGGTGGCAAGGGACGCACCCGGCTTGTGGTGGACAATTCGACGCTCCATCCGCTGCACACCTGCGAGTTTGCTGAACGGCTGCGCTGCAGCGCCGGAATGGGCTGGCTCGATATACCCGTGTCGGGTGGACCGGTTGGCGCCACCGCGGGGACGCTGGCAGCCATGGCCGGCGGCGATGCCGAAGAACTCGAGAGCGTCCGTCCCGTTATCATGAGCTACGCCAATCGCCTCACGCATATGGGGCCGATCGGCAGCGGTCAGGCGACCAAAGCCTGCAACCAGATCATCAACTTCGGGACGATCGCCGCGATCGCCGAAGCATACAACGTGGCCGGTCATTTCGGTCTGAACCCCGAGAGGCTTCCGGAAGCAGTCGCCGGGGGTTTCGCAGACTCGAACATGTTGCGTGAAATCGCCAGGGCTCGCGCTGCAGGCGAAAGCAAGAGTGTTGCGCTCCTGATGCAAAGCCTGCTCGATTTCTACGACGGGCGCGTCAACAAGGCGCTCGCGGGCAAGCTGAATATCCTGATGAAGGATGTTGGAGTCGCGCTTGACCTGGCGCGCGCCACGGGTGCCGCGGCGCCGGTGCTCGGCCTCTTCGATAATTTCTTCAGGGTGCTGCACCACCAAAAGCCGGAAACGAGGCGTGCGTAAGGGGCGGGCGTCGCGTCAGGGCAGGACAGGGACGCACCGGAACTGGCCGACGAGTTTCACCCCGTCGTCAAACTGTCCACGACAGTCATCAACAGCGCTGGCTTTGTGACGTTCGGCAAGGCCCAACCGGCGCCCTCCGATGCGCCCATGCGTTATCGCATTACGCTAGCCTTGATCGAAGAAGATGGCGCCTGGAAGATTGCTTGCCACCATGCTTCGCCGGGTGCCATGTAAGCTCCTTGCCACCGCCGGCGGCTGACGAGGAGGCAGCCCTACCCGCCTCACAATCAGTGCCGCTGCGCGAAAGGTGGCGTCAATCGTTCGGCTATCAGCTCGGCGCAGGATCTGCGATACCGCTTAGCCCGAGCGGTGCATAGGGTCCCCGGATCAAATGCTCGAATACGCCGATGCCTCGCTGAACATCGCCGCCGTGCCCGGAGAGCGTCGCTCGCACCACTGTCTGGGTGTGCAGCAGCGTTGGATCGCGCGGATCCGTCTTGTCGGCATCGAAGTCCTCTCGCTCCGTCACCAACTCTCCCTTGAAGCCGCCATGTGGCCAATCGATGCTCGTATATCCGATCGCGCGCATGTGAAACCGCTGTATCGGCTCCATATCCACGCGCAACATTGCGCCGCGCGGTGGGGCAACGCGTAGCCGCATGACGCCAGGATGACGTGTGCCTGGCACAAGCTCCACGTCGGCGCCGGCGTCATGGCATTCGATAATGTCTGTCGAACTCGCACCATCATGCACAATCGCGCTGCGGAGGTTCCAGGGGACGCCCTGGCCGTCGGCCATGACGTGGAAAAATACGGACCGGTCCGTGAAATTCAGGGGAACCCACTGCCAAAACATTTGGCTGCCGCGCGGCGGAATCATCGGTTGCGGGTCGGGCGTGCCGATACTGCGGATACCCCAGCTGCGATCGCGCGTCCCAAGCCACCCCTTTAGATCGATGCGCCGGCCATCGACCGACAACCAGCCCTGGACGCGGCAGTTCTGCGTCAGACGCGTGAAATCCATGAGAAGGCGGGGGCCGTTGCGGCGCGTGAAGCGCGGTTCTTCGAGGGGGAAGGCGCGTCCCTCGAACAGCACCTGGCCGCTGATTCCGTTGCTTTCGTCGATAGTTACTGCCAGGCGCCGCAGAGGCTCCTGCACCTCGATCTTGATGGGACCGACACTCAGCGCCATCCGCTCCATGTCAAGCGCGCGCGAGGCGTGCACGCAATGATGCCGGCCGTCCAACAGCACCGCGACATGCGCATCGGCGATGTTGACGTTGGGGTACACGCCGAACGCCATGGCGAACATCGTACTTCCGTCGGGGGCATAAGCATTGAAGAAGTAGCGGTCGTAGAAATTACGATCGCTGTCAGAGTAGGCGATCGGATTGGGAGTTTGGTGGATCGGGTAGTCGTCGCCGTGGGTCAACATGTTCTGGCTATCTGAAACTCGGTTACCGCAGGAAGTCCAGGAGGAGCCGGTTGACCGCCGCCGGCCTGTCGAGTTGCAGCCAGTGACTCGCGCCCTCAACACGCTCGTAGCGCCATGGGCCGGTGACGAATTCTCGCGTGCGGATCACCTGCGACTCGTTGAGATAGACGTCTCCGCTGCTCCAGATCGTCAGCGTCGGCGCGGCAACAGGCGGCAGCAACACCGGTGGTGCGAGCAGGCGTCTTGGATGTTGGTTGGCGCGGTACCAGTTCAATGCTGCGGTCAGGGCGCCGGGCCGCGACAGATCGGCGATCCACTGTTCGGCCTCCGAATGATGACGGCCCCAGTCCCGCAGGAAAGCCCAGTCGTCCTTCCGTAGCAAATCCTCGGCCAAGCCTTCAAACTGGAACAGCAGCATGTACCAGGACATGGCACGCTGATCAAAACCGGATTGGCGAATTGCGTTGAGATGACCCACGGACAGTGCGGCGAATCGATCCACGCGAAGAGGATGCATTGCAGCGAAGAGCCAGCCGACACCGGCGCCAAAGTCGTGGCATACGACGTGCGCGCGGGGAACCGATAGCGTGTCCAAGAGGGCCGCAATATCCTGCACCGACTCCATCAAGCCGTAGGCATCGACGTGTCCGGGGCGGTCCGAGTCTCCGAAGCCGCGCAGGTCCGGCACGATTACGCGCATCCCGGCTTCGAGCAGGGCCGGCACCTGATGCCGCCAGAGTCGATGGCTGTCGGGAAAGCCGTGCAAGAGAAGGACGGCCTGCCCGCTGCCCGCATCGAGGACATTAAGCTTGATGCCGTTAACTGCGATGCGACCCGGCGTCATCGTTGTCCCCTGTCTTGAAACGGACCTTAAGCATTCAAAAATTGTGTGTCAATGGTATGACCAAATGCTTGACGGCGCGTTACGCTGAGATCAGCATGGGGGCCTCATGATGCGGAGCCGACCCGCCCGGGGGACATCGATGACTGCGCACGCAACCGAGCTCGGCTCATCTCCCCATCAGTCCGGACAGTTGGACGTTGAGTGGTTGACGCAGAGACTTCGAGCGGCAGGAGCTCTGCGGGAGGCGGCCGTCATGGCGGTTCGGGGCAAGCCCATCGGCAACGGGTTGCTGGGTCAAAGCGTCCGGTTCGAATTGCAACTCGACCGTGAGGAGGACAGCGCGCCCGAGGCTTTGGTTGGCAAGTTCGCCGCTACGGGCCCCTCATCGCGTGCGCTATGCGTTGCCAACGAGTTATATCTGCGCGAGGTGCGGTTCTATCAAGAGGTGGCCCCCTCTGTGAGCATGTGCACGCCGCGCATCTATGCAGCCGAGATCGATCTGGCGACGCACGATTATATCCTCTTGATGGAGGACCTTTCCCCTGCGCGCCAGGGTGATCAACTGGCGGGCTGCAGCATCCAGGACTGCATGGTGGCGCTCGGCGAGATCGCGAAATTGCACGCGGCTTACTGGCGACGCCCGGACTTGAGTGATCGGCCCTGGTTGCGAGGCGTACCGGAACGCTATCGACGTCAGGCCGCGGCGCTGCCGAACGCGGTGCAACAATACATGCAACGCTTTGGATCGAGGCTCGAGCCGGAAGTACGCAGGTTGCTCGAAGGGTTCGCCAGCCGATACTCCGTGGTCGTGGGTGACCGCACGTCTCCCTGGACGTTGCAGCATGGCGACTTTCGTCTCGACAACGTCATGTTTGACGTGCGGAATCGCGCCGGCACGATGGCGACGCTGGATTGGCAGACGATCAATGCCGGCTGCGGTCTGTTCGATGTCGCTTTCTTTGTTGGTTGCGCACTGCCGACAGACCAGCGCCGTCGTGTCGAGTGCGATCTCGTGCGTGGCTATCACGACGGCCTATGCCGTCTCGGTGTATGTGATTACAGCTTTGAAGAATGCTGGCGCGACTACCGCAGGTACTCGGTACGTTCACTCTATACACCCATCGCCGCCGGTTTGTCCGTGGAGCCCTCAGAGCGTGGCGACCAGTTGTTGGCAAGCATGATGCGAGGCCTGGCGAGAATGGTGCTGGACCACGACGCGCTGACCCTGTGGGCCTGAGTGCGGCTGCAGACGTATCTCGGAGGCGCGGAAACCGTTTTGAGCGTGGCGGCGGTGGCGCAACCCCAGGCCTGAGCCTCCGATGGTCGTCGGCTGCTCGAACATTCCTCTCTTGTCTGGCAAGGGACCTGGAGCGTTGTTGACACCTCGTCTCGTTCGCGTATCATTGGTTCAACCATATAGAAGAACGGTCGAGGCGCTCTCGCCTGAAGAACGCACGGAGCGAAATCGAATATCTGGAGGAAACCATGAAGAGCAGTATCGGCTCCGGCTACGGCATTGTTGCGCTCGCGCTGGGCATTGGCCTGTTTGCATCCGCGCCGGCGTCGGCGCAGAAGAAATATGATACCGGAGCGAGCGATACTGAGATCAAGCTCGGCCAGACAATGCCCTACAGTGGGCCCGCTTCCTCCTATGGCCTGATCGGCCACGTCATGGCGGCCTATTTCAAGATGGTCAACGAAGAGCAGGGGGGGATCAACGGTCGCAAGATCAAGCTCATCTCGTATGATGACGGATTCAGCCCTCCAAAGACCGTTGAACAAACGAGGAAGCTCGTCGAGTCCGATGAGGTCCTGGCCATCGCGGCATCGCTGGGGTCGGCGACGAATTTGGCGATTGCCAAATATCTCAACGCGCAGAAGGTGCCGCAAATCCTTGCCGGGTCAGGCGCCGCCAAGCTGAATGATCCGGTCAATTTTCCATGGACGACGAGCTTTTATTCGTCGTCGATCGTCGAATCGAAGATCTATGCTCAGTACATCCTGAAGGAAAAGCCGGATGGCAGGATCGCCATTCTCTACCAGAACGATGACTTCGGTAAGGGATTTCTGACGGGACTGCGGTCAGGGCTTGGAAGCAAGGCCTCGATGATCGTTTCGGAGGCGAGCTACATTGTCACTGACCCGACGGTCGAGTCCCAGGTCATCTCACTCAAGGCCTCTGGCGCCGACGTGCTGCTGATCGCAGCCGGGCCCAAATTTGCTGCGCAGGCAATCCGCCGGACCTACGAAATGGGCTGGAGGCCCATGCAGATCGTCATTACGTCCGCCAACGAGATTGAAACGGTTCTCAAACCCGCCGGACTGGAAGCGTCGAAGGGGCTCGTCACCTCGCAATGGATCAAGCAGGCCGGAGACTCGATCTGGAACGACGATCCGGCGATGCAGACTTCCAAGAGCTTCTTCGCCAAATGGATGCCTGAGGTACGGTACGATGATCAGATCTCCATTTATGCCTACTCGGTTGCTCAGATGCTTCACGAGGTGCTTCGGCGATGCGGCGACGATCTGACTCGTGAGAATCTGATCAAGCAGGCGACACACATCGAAGGCTTTCAGTTGCCACTTTTTCTGCCCGGCGTGACCGTCAATGTCTCCCCCAACAGCCGTCTCTCATGGCGCCAGGGCCAGCTCTCGCGATTCGACGGGACGAACTGGCGCTCCTTTGGAGGAATCGTAACGATCCCTGAGAGCGCCACGAAGGAATAGGCCGGCGTGCGGAGCGGGGGCAGATCAGCCAACTCACCGCCGATGCACAGTCAGCCTGATCGGCTGGGCGTGGTTTTGGGGGCGCGGACGGCGATCAGAACGGGAGCAAGGCCGTGAACGAGCGGTTCGTGGGCCGCGTTGCGATGGTGACGGGCGGAGGCTCTGGTATCGGCGCCGCAGCCGCGCGGCGTTTCGCCGCCGAAGGCGCGAGCGTCGTGGTCCTCGACCGCAAGATGGAAGACGCCCGCCGGATCGCCGCCGAATTCGACAGTCGAGGCCTGGCACTGTTGGCGGACGTCTCGGTAGAGCAAGAGGTCGAGACCGCGACCGCGGCCGCCGTCGATCATTTCGGCAAGCTCGACGTCGCCGTCAACGCCGCAGGCTACGGTGTCGGCGCTGAAATCATTGACATGAGCTACGAGCAGTGGAGGGGGGTGATCGAGGTCGATCTCGGCGGCACATTTCTCGTATTGAAGCATGCGGCGCGGGCGATGCTGCGCAGGGGCGGAGGAGGGGTGGTGGTCAACATCGCTTCGACAAACGCGGTGCAACCCGGCGAAGGACTGGGTGCTTACTGCGCGGCGAAGGCCGGTGTGACAATGCTGACCCAGGTGGCGGCGCTCGAATTGGCGTCACACGGCGTACGGGTCGTCGGCGTCGGGCCAGGCTTGACCGCCACGCCGTTGATCGCTCCCTTGCTGGCAGATGAGTCCACGCGCCGTGCCTGGCTTGGCAGCGTACCCCTGGGGCGAGCAGCCGAGCCGAACGAAATCGCAGCGCTGATCGCCTGGCTGGCGAGCGACGAAGCTGCATATCTTACCGGAGAAACGGTCTACATGGATGGCGGCCTGCGCGCGCGTTCCTATCCTGCTCTGGCTCAGCGCCGGCCGGCGGGTTACGCCGGACCAGCCTTCCTGCAATCGCCTGACGTGCGCCCTGGTGGGGAGTGATCGATGTGTGCCCTTGATCGGGCTGATTGCGTCGTCGTCATCGCCGGTGAGCAGCGGCTTGTCCGTGCAAGGACATCGCCTCAGCGACGAAACGTCTTACGTCAGGATTGCGGAAGGATTCGGTTGCCATTCCGAGACCGTGACGCGCGCCGCGGATGTCGGCCCGGCGATGCTGCGCGCTATCCAGCGGCCGTACCAGCGATGCCGGACCTGCGGACCGACCCGGCCTGCACGCACCCGCGGATGAACCTTGTGCTCAAGCCTATTTCGGACGGCGATGTCGTGATCCCTTGTTACGACAGCATCCCCGCGCGCCCTTGATCGCGAGTCGGCACAATTCGGGTCCCTCCGGTCGCGCGGACGGATCCTGACGAGCTGCAGAATCAGATTGAAATCTCAATGGTTTAACCATAATATCAGGCGACTTCTCGGATCGGACCCGCAACATGGAATTAAACCTGAGCCCTGAACAGCGCGCCTTCAGGGACGACGTGCGCGCCTTCATTCGCGACCGGCTGCCGGCCGATATCCGGGAGCGCCTGCGCGCCGGCAACTTCCCGCGCAAGCAGGACATCATCGCCTGGCAACGCATCCTCAATGAGCGCGGCTGGGCGGCGCCGCATTGGCCGAAGCGCTACGGGGGAGCGGATCTTGGTCAAATGGAGCGGCTGATCCTGCTCGACGAGATCTACCGCGCTCCGGCACCCATCCCATCCGTGTTCAACGTCATCATGCTGGGGCCGGTGCTGTTGAAGTATGGCACGGAAACCCAAAAGGAGTTCTTCCTTCCCAAGCTGCTCAACATGGATCTGTGGTTCTGTCAGGGATTTTCCGAGCCCGGCGCCGGTTCGGACCTCGCCTCGCTGCGCACCAGCGCGCGGCGCGAGGGCGATCAATACGTCGTCAATGGCCAGAAGATCTGGACCAGCAGCGCGCACCATGCCGACTGGATGTTCGCGCTGGTGCGCACAGATCCGGAAGCGCGCAAGCAGCAGGGGATTTCGTTCCTGCTGATCGATATGAAGACGCGCGGCATTTCGGTGCGGCCCATCATCTCGCTGGACGGAGACCATCATCTCAACGAGGTGTTCCTGGACGAGGTTCGGGTGCCGGTCTCCAATCTGGTCGGTGAGGAGAACAAGGGCTGGGATTGCGCGAAATTTCTGCTCGCCAACGAACGCACGGGCATCGCGAATGTCGGCCTCTGCCGGGAACGGTTGGACTACGCGCGCGAGCTCGCTGCTCACACGCTGCAGGCTGGCCGGCCGCTCCTCGAGGATGTCAATCTGCGCCGCGAGATCGCAACCCTGGATGCCGAAATCCGCGCGCTGGAGATCACCAACGCCAGATTCCTGCTCACCGAGAGCGAGCAGCGACGCTTGCCGTCCTTCGCCTCCGTTCTCAAGCTCAAGGGCACGGAAATTCAGCAGGCAATCTATCAGTTGTTGACGCGGATCGCCGGCCCCGCCGGTTTGGAGCGCCGGACACCGGCCGAACCGAGCTTGGCCGCGCTCAATGCGCGTTACTTCTATTCCCGCGCGGCCTCGATTTATGGCGGCAGCAGCGAGGTCCAGAAGGACATCCTGGCGAAGACGGCCGTGGGTTGAACGAAAGGAGGTGAAAGTGAATTTCGAGCTGAACGAACAACAGTCCGCGTTGGCGGAGAGCCTGTCGCGCCTGCTCGCCAATCGCTACCCCTTCGAGCGGCGCCGGGCGCTGGTGGCCGCCGGGCAACTGCACGACACTCAGACCTGGGCCAAGCTCGGGGAAATGGGCGTGCTCGCGCTAACGTTGCCTCAGGCACATGGCGGTTTCGATTGCGGTGCGAGGGATCTGCTGCCTGTCATGCAATCTCTGGGGCGGGCGCTCGCGCTTGAACCGGTCCTGGCAACCGGCGTTCTGGGGGCTACGGCCGTACGTCTGGCCGGCAGTGAAAATGAGCAGGCGAGCGTGTTGCCTCGCGTGGCAACCGGCGAGACCATCCTCGCCTGGGCTCATGACGAGCCGGCCGCGCGTCACGACTCAGTCAGGGTCGAAACGCGCGCCGAGCAGAAGAATGGCCAGTGGATGCTGAGCGGGTTGAAGTCGCCGGTCCTGGCTGCGGCCATTGCCGGGCGGCTCGTCGTCAGCGCGCGAGTAGCGGGTAGCAGCAGCGAAAGTGAAGGCCTGGCGCTCTTCCTCGTCGATCCGAAGCAGGATGGTGTGAGCCTGCGTAATTTCACACTCGTTGACGACAGCAGCGCCAGCGAGGTGAAGCTGCTCGGCGCCGTAGCCGAGCCGCTCGGCGACCCCTTCGATGGCCGTCGTGCGCTCAGTGCGCTGAAAGCCACCCTCGCGGCCGGTATCGCCGGCGCGTGCGCGGATATGGCTGGCGGCGCGCAGGCTGCCTTCGAGCTCGCAATGGATTATCTGCGCGTACGCAAGCAGTTTGGCCGCGCAATCGGCGAAAATCAGGCACTCCGACATCGCGCCGCCGACATGCTCGTATGCCTCGAGATGGCGCGTAGCATGGCGATGGCCGCGGCTTCGGCGGTGGACCAGCCGGACGGCGAGGAAGCCGCGCTGGACTTGCATCGCGCCAAGCTGTCGGTGGCGCGCAATGCGCGCGAGGTGATGCACGGCGCGATCCAGATCCACGGCGGGATGGGCGTGACCGAGGAGTGCGCCGTGGGACACTACCTGCGACGCCTCCAGGTGCTCGATCAGCTGTTCGGGGATGCCGACGCGCACGCCGCGCACCTCGCGGCTGCACTCTAGACGCCTCTTGCCAGGTGCGAAATGAACTCCGCAAGCCCTGCCTCCCAGGTTCTGTGTGAAACGCGCGACCGCGTCGCTACGATCACGCTCAACAGACCCGAGAAGCACAACGCAGTCCTACCGGAAATGTTCGACCAATTCCGCACGCAACTGCAAGCGATAGCTGGCGCGGCGGACCATATCCATGTGGTGATCCTGGGCGGGGCGGGCCACAGCTTCTGCGCGGGACTCGATCTCCACGACGTGGTCGGCGCCGTGGATCTGGCCTGGTTGCGCGAGGGGTCTCGCACCCTCGAGCTGCTCTCACGCCTTCCGCAGATCGTGATCGCGGCAGTGCACGGTTATTGCTTCACAGGCGGACTCGAACTGGCCCTCGCAGCCGATCTGATCATGACATGCGAATCGGCGACCTTCGGCGATACTCACGCCCGGTTCGGATTGGTCCCCATGTGGGGCGGATCCCAACGGCTGCCGCGCCGGGTCGGGACCAGCAAGGCGATCGAGCTGATGACGACCGGTCGCCGTATTGGCGGCCGCGAGGCGGAGCGCATCGGCCTGGCGAACCAATGCCTGCCCGACGCCGAATTCGAAGCTGGTATCGACGGATTGGTCGAAGAGATCCTTGCGAATTCGTTCCACAGCAACAGCTCGATCAAGCGGCTCGTGCACGAAACCGACGGCATGCGTCTGGCGGACGGCATCGCGCACGAGCAATTCCGCTCGGCTGGCTCGCAGCGGCGAGAGCCAACTCGATCGTGAACGCACCGGCCTGCACCGACCACGGCCGGTAAACCGGCGGCCGACGGTGATCAACCGCCGCCATGAATCGAAAGAATGGTGCCATTGGTGTATCCCGATCGGCAGGATGCCAGAAAGACGATTGCGTCGGCGATCTCCTCGGGCTCGGCAAAACGTCCGTACGGACTTTGAGCGACGAGCTCCGGTGCGCGGTTCTCGTCACCGAACTTCTCGCGCGCGCGGGCGCGAAGAAACAGCTCCATGCGCGAGGTTTTCACCGCGCCAGGATTGAGCCCGACGATGCGCCCGCCCATCTTCGAGAACTGCCTGGCGTAAGCGCGCGTGAAGGCGACGAGCGCTGCGTTACCGACCGCTCCACAGATATAGGCCGGATCCAGAGTTTCTGCTCCGGCCCCGATAACATTGATGATTGCACCTTTGCGGGCTGCAATTGCCTTGGCGAGCGCCCGCGTCATGGAGATGTAGCCCATCACCTTGAGATCCCAGGCCTGCCGCCATGTGGCATCATCGATCGCCGCGAGATCGCCCGGCGGGATCGCGCCCGCATTGTTGACCAGAATATCGATGGGAGGAAGCCGGGCATTCAGGGCGCAGACTTCGGCATCGGTCGCGAGATCGTAGGCGTATGGCGAGGCGGCCACCAGATAATCCGCGGCAATTCGATTGGCTGCATCCTCGACATCGCCAACGCTGCGGGCGACGAGAACAAGGTTCGCCCCCTCGCGAGCGAAAGCGCGTGCGGTGGCGAGACCTATGCCCCGCGAAGCTCCTGTAATGAGCACGGTCTTGCCAGCGAGCTCAAGATCCATTCAAGCCGTTCCTTTTTGCACTTGTCTTTTCTCGCGCTTGAAGGTCAGCGCCTTTTCATTTGCGCATTGCGGTTTCAGGCTACGACGCCAAGGTCCTTCAAACGAGCGATCTCGTCGACGGAATATCCGAGGTCGCGCAAGATCTGCTCGCTGTGCTGCCCCGGCGCAGGAGGTGGCTCAGGAGGCCTCTTGGCCACTCCCGTGATGCGGAACGGGCTATCGATTGTCATCCCGCGGCCTGGCACCCAGTCGGCCTTCACGAAGGCGCCGGCATGCACCATCTGTTCGTCGTCGACCAGATCTCCGGCTCTGGCGACGACCGAGACCGTCAAGTTGGCAGACTGAAACATGTCTTGCCACTCGGGGGCACCCCTGGTCCCGAACACCTCGTCAAGTATGGTCACCAGTTCAGGCGCATTGCCGCGCCGTGTCACAAGTGTGGCAAAACGGTCGTCGTCGATCAGGTGACGCAGGCCGATGAGCTCGCAGAATCGTGGCCAATCACGCTCTTCCTGCACCAGGCTCAGCATGAACCAACGATCGTCGGCGCAGCAATAGAAACAGGTCAATGCATTCCGGATCACGTTCCTCGGAAGCCGGTACTGGATTTCGCCGCCGGACAAGACGGCCTGGAGTGATGCAGCGTTCGCCCATGCGCCATTGGCCAATAGCGACGTCGTGACACAGCTGCCCTGGCCTGTACGCTCACGGTGAAGTAGCGCCGTGATGATTCCCGCATACAGCGTGACGCCCGTCGGCTGATCACCCATTCCGAGCGTGGGTGCGGCAGGCGGAGTATATGAGTCCGGCCGCACATTGTCGGCGAGACCTGATCGAGCCCAGAAGGCGTTGGCGTCGAAACCAGGCTTCTCTGCTTCAGGGCCGGTTTCGCCATATCCCGTTATCGCGGCGTAGACGAGACGCGGGTTGATCCCGGAGAGCTGACCGTAGTCGATCCCCAGTTGCTGGCGAGACGCCGGAGACTGGTTGGTGATGAAAACATCGGTCGACCGAACCAGTTGATGCAGTATGGCACGGCCGGATTCTTGCTTGAGATTCAGTGTGATTGTGCGCTTGCTTCTCGCCGCCGTGCTCCAGGCGTAGTTGTGCTCGGCCTTGGGAAGGTTGGGCAGGCGCCACAAGGCCCGTTGGGGGTCTCCGGCTCCGGCGGGCTCGACCTTGACCACATCGGCGCCGAAGTCCGCGAGAATCACGGCTGCCGCCGGGCCGGCCATGAAAGTCGCGCAATCGATGACCTTCAGGCCACGAAGGAGCTCTTGCATCGGATCTTCTCCTGGCTAGGGCGGCCGCCACCCGGTCGGCGGCCTTGGCCCTCCTTGAACCGTTCGCTAACACGCTTGACGTAATGGTTCAACCATTCTTAAATTAAGTAATGGGAAGGAGGCCGGAATGGAAGAAGGTCTGAGCCAGTCAATTTCCGCAGCGCATCGGCGCTTCACTTCGCCCGACGAGTGGCTTTCCACGATCGAACGTCATTTCCTCGGAAGCCGTTACACCAGACGTCGCCACCCGTTTTCGATGTTTGCACGTCTTGAAAACCTCGCGGGAAGCCTGGTGCTCGACAGCCACGTGAGCCAATCGGGCCTGGACGGCGGGGAGGATTTGTACGGCTTTTCGATCGAGGCTATTGAATTCCGCCCGTACTTCGCTCTCTGGCAACAAGCCGGGCGAGGGCGGGTCAGGCAGGCGGGGCGCACCGTGGAGCTGAAGGCGGGCGAGTGGGCACTGTTCGATGCCAGCATCCCGACTTCGTTCCTGGTCCCCGATGATAGTCGAACGATCGGAGTGTCGCTTTCCTATGGGAATTGCGGATGGTCCAGCAGCGTTCCAGCAGGCGGAGTATCCCTGCGCCGAACCGTCGAGAGCAGAGTAGCGTCTGCAATACTTCTCGAGGCGCTACGGTGCAGCGAGTGGTTGGCACCGGAATTCCAAGCCTCCGTGGAGAGCGTCCTGATCGACGCCATAGAAGCCAGCCTCATGCCCACCGCTCAATTGCATTGCGCGGGATCCTCTCGAGCCAAGGGCAAGGTTGATCGCGCGAGACAAGCAATCGAAGGGCAATTGGCGAATCCGGATTTGAGTCCCGAGGATATTGGACGCGCCATCGGACTTTCACGACGCTCCCTTTACCGACTGTTTCACCAACTCGGTCAGACCCCCATGGGATACGTCCATCAACTACGTCTGGAAGAGGCGGCCCGTCGGTTCCGGGACAAGAGGACTGAAGATCGTAGTGTCACCAGTGTTTCCTATGCTGTCGGATTCGCCGATCCCACGCACTTCAGTCGCCTGTTCAGGGCGCGTTACGGCATGAGCCCCAGAGAGTGGACGGCAGCGCGGACATGCGCCTGAATTGGCACTCCCGGCCAGGCTATTGGCCCAGCAGGCAAGGTCTTCCGTTCAAGGTCGCATTACTTGTCAGGGGAGGTGTCGCAAGAAAGGGGCAAAGCAAGCTCCGTCTCGTCGGACCACATCATCCGCAGGGGCGCCACCCGGCGGAGGAGGTTTCCGCCCTTCCTTGAGACCACCAGGCGTTTCGCGGCAGTCGCCAATTGGGTGCGGACGGCAGAAGCGCCGAGTGCGATGACCGTCGTTTTTCAGAAAGAATGGATGACCATGAGGAACTACAGGCTCTTGATCGACGGGCAGATGGTGAAAACCAGCGACCTCATGAATGTCATCAATCCGGCGACGGAAGAAATCCTGGGCGAATGTCCGGTCGCCTCTCGCTCCGATCTCAATGATGCTGTCGCGGCGGCCAAAAGGGCATTTCCGTTGTGGAGCGGCCTTACGGTCGCCGCGCGGCGGGATGCGGTCCGCGCAATCGCGGAAATTTTCCTGGAAAATGCTTCCGAACTTGCGCGGTTGCTCACGCAAGAGCAGGGTAAGCCGATTGCCGATGCCAAGCGCGAAGTCATGGCGGCATCCATGTTCTTCAGGAAGTTCTGCGACATGGAGCCGACGACTCGAGCGATCGAGAGCGACGGTCGCAAGGTCGAATTGCATCGGAGCCCGCTCGGCGTCGTCGCTGCAATCGTGCCGTGGAATTTTCCGCTCGCGCTCATGGCCATGAAGATTCCGGCGGCGCTGCTGACAGGAAACACGGTCATACTCAAGCCGGCGCCGTCCACGCCGCTCACGACTCTCATGATGGGCGAGCTCGTCAAGGACGCATTGCCACGAGGCGTCTTGAACATCGTCAGCGGTTCAAATGAGTTGGGGGCCTGGCTGACGGCGCATCCGGACGTTCGCAAGGTTTCGTTCACGGGCTCCACCGAAACAGGCATCAAGGTCATGCAAGGAGCGGCGGCGAATCTGAAGCGAATTACGCTGGAGCTGGGTGGCAATGACGCCGCGATCGTTCTCGACGATGTTGACCCGAAGGCCGTCGCGCCGAAGCTCTTCCAGGGCGCATTCCAGAACAACGGACAGATCTGCGTGGCGATCAAGCGGCTCTATGTCCACGACTCCATCTACGATGAACTGTGCAAAGAACTCGCCTCGCTGGCCGATGCCGCGGTGGTCGGCGACGGCCTCGAGCAGGGCACTCAGTTTGGCCCGCTTCAGAACAGGGCCCAATACGAAAAGGTTCTCGAAATCATCGAGGACTCCAAGCGGCACGGCAAACTGCTCTCCGGGGGCGGGAGCCCAGAGAGTGTTGGATATTTCATCCGTCCTACCCTCGTTCGCGACATCCATGACGGTACCCGGCTGGTTGACGAGGAGCAATTCGGTCCTGTCCTGCCGATCATCCGGTATTCCGATCCGGAGGAGGCTCTCGCGCGGGCGAATGCCTCGCCGTATGGCCTGGGTGGTTCGGTGTGGTCTGCCGATCCCAACCGGGCTTACGATCTGGCCAAGCGGATGGACGTGGGGACGGTTTGGATCAACAAACACAGTGAATTGGTGCCCGACATTCCGTTTGGCGGCGCCAAACAGTCGGGGATTGGCAGCGAGTTCGGCCAGGAAGGAATGGCGGAATTCACCCAACTGCACGCCATCAACATGCCTGGCTAAGCCTGACCATCGGACCGTCCAGCGGCGCGGCGCCTGAAATATCGGAGCGCCCCCTCAAGCGCAGCGCGGAACTAGGCACTCTCGGTCGAATCATTGGCGCAGGCAAGCAGGACTGCCTCTCGCTGTCACATTAGTTTCGCAAGAAACAAATTATCCGAGCGGAGGAAACGATGACCATTCGTCTGGACGACCAGATTGTTGATCCGGTCACCTATGCAACGCCGAACCGATATGACGAGATGTTCGCGGCGATGCGCCGGGACGAACCTGTGCGATGGACCGAGCCGGTGGGCTATCGCCCGTTCTGGACGGTCACAAAATATAGTGATGTCCTGGAGATCGAGCGCCAGAGCCACAAGTTTCTCAATGAGCCGCGGCTTACCTTGATTCCCGTGCAGGAGGAGGAGCGCAGGGCTCGCGCGGGTAGCGCCAAGCTCATCAGGACCGTCATCAACATGGACGATCCTGAACATCGTGCGCACCGCAATATCACTCAAACCTGGTTCTTGCCGAAGAACCTGCTCAAGCTGGAGCACGACATCGCAGAACTCGCCCGAGAGTTTGTCGACGGGATGGACGGATTCGGCGGCAAGTGCGATTTCGCCAAGGATGTTGCGGTCTGGTATCCTCTGCGCGTGATCATGACGATCCTCGGCGTCCCGCGGGAGGACGACGTCAAGATGCTCGCACTGACCCAGGCGCTCCTTGGGTCGTCCGATAGAGAGTTGTCCGGCGGAAAGACGGATGCCGAAGCCAAACAGGCGGCGGCCGAGGAGTTCTTCAAGTATTTCGGTGCCCTGTCGGCAGAGCGACGAAAGAACCCGACGAATGATCTCGCCTCAGTCATCGCGAACGCGACCGTAGACGGCAAGCCGATCGCACTGTTCGAGACCCTGTCGTATTATCTGCTCATTGCGACAGCAGGGCATGACACGACAAGCTCGGTGGTCGCGGGGGGCTTGCATGCCCTGCTCGAAAATCCATCCGAACTCGCCAAACTTCGTCAAGCTCCCGAACTCATGGGCGGAGCCGTCGAGGAAATGCTGCGCTGGGTCTCCCCCGTCAAGCATTTCTTCCGTACAGCGACTGCGGACTACGTGCTGCGTGGAAGGCAGATCCGGCAAGGGCAAGCCCTCATGATGTGCTATCCATCCGCCAATCGCGACGAAGAAGTGTTCGACGATCCGTTTACATTCAAGATCGATCGCACGCCGAACGCGCACCTCGCGTTCGGCTACGGCGTTCATCAATGTCTGGGTTTGCACCTGGCGAGAATGGAGCTGAAGGCCCTGTTCAAGGAGCTGCTCGGGCGAGTTGACGCGATCGAGCCTGCCGATACCCCAGCCTGGGTGGAGGCCAATTTTGTCAGTGGACTGAAGCGATTTCCGATCCGCTACAACATGAAGGCGCGCGCAGCATAGGACCGTGGGCGGCTGCTGCGAAGGTACCGCTTTCAACCATGCGGGGTGCGGTTCGCGCACCCGTTTTACGCCGCAGCAGGGAAGACGTGCATGGCCGAGGCGATGATATTTGATGCGATCCGGACGCCGCGCGGGAAGGGCCGGCGGGATGGAGCGCTCTATGAGGTCGGTCCGGTGCAACTGCTCGCCGGATTGATGCAGGAGCTGGAGCGGCGCACTCACCTCGACACGGCCGAGATCAATGACGTTCTGATCGGCTGTGTGCAGCCATACGCGGAGCAAGGAGGGGTGATCGCCAAGACGGCCGCTCTGGCCGCCCGATGGGACTGGAAGGGAGCTGGCTTGCAGCTGAACCGCTATTGCGGCTCCGGCCTGGACGCCGTCAACCTTGCCGCGCAGAAGATTCGTTCGGGATGGGACGATCTTGTCGTTACGGGCGGTGTTGAATCGATGTCGCGCATGGGCATCGGGGCGGCGCCCAGCGTACGAGATCATCAGCCGCGACTGTCGTTCGACCTGAAGATGATTCCGCAGGGTGTGAGTGCAGACCTCTTGGCGACGCTGGATGGCCGCACGCGGGAGGATGTGGACAGATATGCCTTCCGATCTCAGCAATTGGCCGCGCAAGCCCGCGACGAGGGGCGTTTCGATGAATCGCTTGTTCCTGTGCGGGACCTCAATGGGATGGTTCTGCTCGCCTCGGACGAAGCAATTCGCTATGACGCAACTCTCGAGGGGTTGGCGAAGCTCAAGCCGTCGTTCGCCGAGATGGGCGAATTCGGCGGTTTCGACGTTATAGCCCAATCCAAATATCCCAAGCTCGAGCAGATTCGGCACGTCCACACGGCGGGCAATTCCTCCGGAATCGTGGACGGTGCAGCGCTGATGCTGATCGGGAGCGAGGCGAAGGGCCGACAGCTTGGGCTGAAGCCGCGCGCCCGGGTCATAGCCACGGCGGCTCTTGGGGTTGAACCGACGATCATGCTGACCGGTCCGGCGCCCGTAACCCAGATCGCGCTCGGCAAAGCTGGCTTGAACTTTGACGATATCGATCTCTTCGAGGTCAATGAAGCGTTCGCCAGCGTGGTTCTCCGCTTTCTCGACGATACAAACGTGCCAATCGAGAAAGTGAACGTGAACGGCGGTGCCATCGCTCTTGGACATCCTTTGGGAGCGACGGGCTGCATGTTGGTGGGGACCCTGTTGGACGAACTGGAGCGGCGCAAGCTCAAGCGCGGCGTGGCCACACTTTGTGCCGCCGACGGTATGGGCGTTGCGACCGTCATTGAACGGATTTGACGTGGAACATCTCAAGACAGCCATCGACTATGCGAAGGACGCCCGTGGCATCGTTACGCTCACCATCGACATGCCGGGGCAGGCGACCAACACGATGAACGAAGTGTTCCGTGAAGCTTACCGAGCCGTGGTGGAGCGGATCGAGGCGGAACGCAACGATATTACTGGTATCATCCTGACGTCTGGAAAGCCGACCTTTTTCGCTGGCGGCGATCTCAAATCTCTCCTCTCTGCCGACGACGCAGCGGCGCTTTTTGCGCGAGCAGAAGCGACGAAGGTGCCGATGCGACGCTTGGAGAAATTGGGCAAGCCGGTCGTAGCGGCGATCAATGGCACTGCGTTGGGTGGCGGCTTCGAGCTCGCCCTTGCTTGTCATGCGCGCTTTGCGGTCAACGATGCGGCCCTCCAGCTCGGACTTCCCGAGGCCAGCCTCGGTCTCATCCCGGGTGCGGGAGGCATTGTTCGCCTGGTGCGGCTGCTCGGGCTCGAGGCCGCCGTGCCGCTCATCGTTGACGGAACGGTATTTGGCCCCGAGCGAGCGCTTCAGTTGAAGCTGTTGACCGGACTTGCTCTAGACAAGGAGCAGCTCATCGAGAAGGCACGCCAGTGGATACTCGAGAACGTCACCTCGGAGCAGCCGTGGGATCGGAAGGATTTTCGGATTCCCGGCTCGACTTCGAACGCTGCGGCGCCATTGGCCTGGTTGAGAACTGCTCCGATGCTGCTGATGAAGAAGCACCGTCAGCGCTATCCGGCCGCGGAAGCCGCGATGTCCGCGGCTATTGAAGGAGCTGCTGTCGATTTCGACACGGCGTCGAGGATTGAGAGCCGGTATTTGGCAAACGTGGCCGTCGGCGGCGTTGCCAAGAACATGATCCGGACCTTCTTCTTCCAGATGAATGAGATCAAGTCTCGGAAGAGTCGGCCGGACGGAATACCCGCCGCAAAATTCGGCCGTGTCGGGATCTTGGGGGCGGGGCTGATGGGGCGGGGGATCGCTCAGGTTTGCGCCCAGCGCGGCATTCCAGTCGTGTTGAAGGACGTGAGTGCGGAGCAAGCCGGAAAAGCCAAGTCTCAGATCGAGAGCAATCTGGCAAAGCAGGTTGCGAAAAGCGGATTATCGGCTGAGCGCATGCAAACGGCGCTGGCGCTCATCACCCCCAGCGCCGAAGCGAGTGATCTTGCTGGCTCGGAATTGCTGATCGAGGCGGTCTTCGAAGATCGTAAGCTCAAGGCAGAAGTGACCAGAGGATCGGAGCCGTATTTATCGACAGGAGGCATTTTTGCCTCCAATACATCGACGCTTCCCATCACGGGACTCGCGCAAGCATCGGCGCGGCCCGAGAATTTCGTCGGCTTGCACTTCTTCTCACCGGTCGATCGAATGCCGCTGGTGGAGGTTATCAAGGGCGCTAGAACGTCTCTCGATACGCTCGCGCGCGCCTACGATTTTGTCCAGCAGGTCGGCAAGATACCCATCGTCGTCAACGACAGTCGAGGATTCTTCACGAGCCGGGTGTTCGGCACGTTCACGAGAGAGGGCGGGGCCATGCTCGCCGAAGGTGTGGACCCGGCAGAAATCGAAAACGCAGCCGTCTGGGTCGGAATGCCGGTTGGGCCGCTCGCCGTGATGGACGAAACCTCCCTTTCGCTCGCCTGGAGCGTTCGACTTCAGACCATTGCGGACTTGCGCGCTGAAGGCAGGAGTGCGCCCGAGCATCCGCATTGGGCGGTCATAGACAAGATGGTCAACGTCCTGAAGCGGCCGGGTCGCGCAGGCGGCGGAGGCTTTTACGATTATCCCGAGGGCGGCAAGAAGCGCCTCTGGCCTGGGCTGAAGGAACATTTTCCGCCCAGCGCAAAGCGTATCCCTCCGCAGGATTTGGGAGATCGTTTCCTGTTTATCCAGGCGATCGAGGCGGTGCGCTGCATCGAGGAAAAGGTCGTGGAGTCTCCGCGCGACGCCAACATTGGAGCTGTGCTCGGCATCGGGTATCCGCGCTGGACCGGCGGGCCGCTTCAATACATCGACATGATAGGGGCCAGGAAGTTCGTGCAGCGCGCGTCCGATCTGGCGGGGAATTACGGTGACCGGTTTGTTCCACCGGCCTTGCTGATGCAGGTGGCCGAGAGCAACGGGCCCTTCTGCGCCTGATTAATCTGCCACGACCGCCCGGGTATCTGACGCGGATGAGCTTAGTCCGATGACGGTGCGGGGAGCTGCCGGGGCGCTCGCGTCGTCCCCTTGACTTCCTGCCGCGCCGAAAATCGGCTGCGGCTCCCCCTGCATCACGTCGGGCGGGCGGAAATCGCATCGCATCGATCGAGCCGGTGCCGCTGGCGGGCAAGCCTCCCCGGCCAGCCTCCGAGGATGGCTCCAGCTTGCGGGGAGAGGGCTAACGTATTATCAATGGTAGAACCAATAGGGCGCACCTCGGACCTTCGTGCGGCTCGTCCAACAACAAAGAACACGTAGGAGGAATAATGCAATCGCCATCAATCCTGCTCGATGGGACGGCTCATAGCCGCGAACGAGTGCTCGACAACGCCGCACGTGCGGCGAGTGGGCTACGCGCCTGCGGGGTCAGCGAGGGCGACACCATCGCGCTGCTGCTGCGCAACGATTTTGCTTTCGTGGAGGCGACGCAGGCGGCTGCACTGGTCGGGGCCTATTGTGTGCCGATCAATTGGCACGGCCGTGCGCAGGAGGTCGGCTATATCCTCGCCGACGCAAAGCCCAAGGTTCTGGTGGCTCACGCCGACCTGCTTGCTGCGATCCGTGGCGAGCTGGAGGAGAGCCTCCGCAACATTCTCATACTGAGCGTTCCGACGCCCACCGAACTGTCCCTGAAGTTTGACGTCTCGTCGGGGGCCGAGAAGCCCCTCGCATCGGATCGAATATGGCCGGCTTGGCTGGAAGAGTTCAGCCCATGGGCGGGAACGCCGCCGCGCACGCGCGCCACGCTGATCTATACGTCGGGTACGACCGGCAATCCGAAGGGGGTAAAGCGCGAGCCCGCCACGCCGGAACAGGCGAAGGCCTACATAGAATTGATACGCTCGGTGTACGGAATCGTCCCGGGCGCCCGTGTTCTAATCGGAGGCCCTCTTTACCACGCTTCGCCGAATGCGTGCTTGCGACAAGCAATCACCCAGGCGGACGTCATCGCATTTCAATCCAAGTTTGACCCCGAAGAGACCCTGGCGACGATCGAGCGGGAGCGCATCACGCATGCGGTGATGGTTCCCACCATGTTCGTAAGATTGATGCGCCTGCCCGAGGAGACGCGCCGGCGATATGACGTGAGCTCGCTTCGCTGGGTGATCCACACCGGCGCGCCGTGCCCGCCGGAAATCAAGAAGGCGCTGATGGAGTGGTGGGGGCCGATCATCTATGAGACCTATGGCGGGACCGAGGTAGGTTCCGTCATGCTCAGCACGCCACAGGACTGGCTTGCTCATCCTGGCAGCGTGGGCCGGCTCACACCCGGGGCACGAATCGTCATATACGGCGAAAATGGCGAGCCACTGCCTCCGGGTGGTGTGGGCGAGATCTACGTGCGTCATGAAGCGATGTCAGACTTCGTCTATCTGAACGATGCCGGCAAGCGAAAGGCGGTTGAGCGTGACGGGCTCATCAGCGTCGGCGACATAGGCTACCTCAAGGATGACCGTCTCTATCTCTGCGATCGGCGTTCCGACATGGTGATTTCTGCCGGCGTAAATATCTATCCGGCCGAGATAGAAGCAGCCTTGATCCAGTGTCCCGGCGTTCGGGATTGCGCGGTGTTTGGCATCCCCGACGAGGAATTCGGTGAATCCCTGGCGGCGGCGATTGAACGCGATCTTGGATGCGAGCTCACAAAGGACGACGTACGCGCCTATCTCGAAGCACGCATCGCCAAATTCAAGGTTCCGCGGCGGATCGATTTCCATGCAAGTCTGCCGCGTGAGGAGAGCGGAAAGATCTTCAAGCGCCGGCTCAAAGATCCGTTCTGGAAGGATGTCGGGCGACGGATTTGAGCGCACGGCACGCGGCCACGTGCCATGCGGGCTCGGCTCGAGAGCATCGGCGGTGTTCGCGTGCACGCGGGATGGACAGGAAGAAAGCATGAGCTCAGTTGCATGAACCAAGCCGCCGACGCCAACCTGTTTTCCCGTTTGTTCGACAGCCTGGACGATCCCAAACGCCTCGCGATCGAGACGCATGACGGCAGGCGCATCAGCTATGGCGATCTGATCGCGCGGGCCGGGCAGATGGCCAACGTGCTGGTCGCGCGCGGCGTGAAGCCGGGCGATCGCGTCGCGGTGCAGGTCGAAAAGTCCGTGGCCAACATTGTGCTGTACCTGGCCACGGTGCGGGCCGGCGCGGTCTATCTGCCGCTCAACACCGCCTACACGCTGAACGAGCTCGACTACTTCATCGGCGACGCCGAGCCTTCGCTGGTGGTCTGCGATCCCGCCAGGGCCGAAGGCCTCGCCCCGATCGCCGCCAAGGTGAACGCCAAGGTCGAGACGCTCGGGCCTGACGGCAAGGGTTCGCTGACCGAGGCTGCCGAGAAGGCGCGCACCGGGTTCACGACGGTGCCGCGGGCAAACGACGATCTCGCCGCGATCCTCTACACCTCGGGCACGACAGGCCGTTCCAAAGGCGCGATGCTGACGCACGACAATCTCGCGTCGAACTCGCTCTCGCTCGTCGGCTGCTGGCGCTTCACCGACAAGGACGTCTTGATCCACGCGCTGCCGATCTATCATACGCACGGCCTGTTCGTGGCGATCAATGTCACGCTGTTCGCGCGGGCATCGATGATCTTCCTGCCGAAGCTCGATCCGGACCTCATGATCAAGCTGATGGCGCGCGCCACCGTGCTGATGGGCGTGCCGACCTTCTACACGCGCCTGCTGCAGAATCCGGCGCTGTCGCACCAGACCACAAAGCACATGCGGCTGTTCATCTCGGGCTCCGCGCCGCTGCTGGCCGACACCCATCGCGAATGGTCGGCGCGCACAGGACATGCCGTGCTCGAGCGCTACGGCATGACCGAAACCAACATGAACACGTCGAACCCGTATGACGGCGAGCGTGTGCCCGGCGCGGTCGGCTTCCCGCTGCCCGGCGTCGCCGTGCGTGTGACCGACCCCGATACCGGCAAGGAGTTGCCGCGCGAGGAGATCGGCATGATCGAGGTGAAAGGCCCGAATGTGTTCAAGGGCTACTGGCGCATGCCGGAGAAGACGAAGGCGGAGTTCCGGCCTGACGGTTTCTTCATCACCGGCGACCTCGGCAAGATCGACCAGAAGGGCTACATCCACATCCTCGGCCGCGGCAAGGATCTTGTCATCTCCGGCGGCTTCAACGTCTACCCCAAGGAGATCGAGAGCGAGATCGACGCGATGCCCGGCGTGGTCGAATCCGCCGTTATCGGCGTGCCGCATGCCGATTTCGGCGAAGGCCTCACGGCCGTGGTGGTGTGCAACAAGGGGGCCGCCGTAAGCGAGGCCTCGGTGCTGGAGGGCCTCGACGGGCGGCTTGCAAAGTTCAAGATGCCCAAGCGCGTCTTCGTCGTCGAAGAGCTCCCCCGCAACACGATGGGTAAGGTGCAGAAGAACGTGCTGCGGGAGAGATACAGGGACACATTTGTAACGCGATAGGTTTGTATTCGCACATCGATCGGCTCGGAGTCGGGCTGGACAAAGAGCTGCGAACGGTACGCGTGGCGCGCCTATCCGGAATCACCGAAACGCTCGGACCAGGGGTTAATCAGCGGTGCTGCTGAAGCTGGTTGCGCCAAATGCTCCCTGTGCCGCGGCTTCGGCGATTTGTTCGGGTCCAAAGCCGAGGGCCCGCTTCAGGATGTCGACCGTATGCTGTCCGAGCATGGGGGCCGCCACGGGATCTACAACGGGCGTTTCGCTGAACCGCAGGGCGGAGCCGATGTTTGGAACCTCGCCAACCGTGGGGTGTGGGATGCTTGAGGCCAGTCCGCGCTCCGCCATTTCTGCAGATCTGAATGCTCCCTCGACCGTCCGAACCACGCCCGCCGGAACGCCAGCGGCGTGCATCTTGGTCGCCCAGGCTTCGCTGACATCGTTTGCAAGAATCTCTTCTATGATAGTCGCCAGTTCGCCGCGGTGTTTCAATCGCTCGTGAGGGGTGGCGAAACGCCCATCTTCGGCTAGATCGGGGCGGCCCAACACCTTGGTGACCAAACGGCGATATGTCCTGTCATTGGCGCAGGAGATATAAAGAGAGCCATCCGCGGTCTCGAAGGTGCCGGTTGGGGCGGTGTCCGCACTGCGGTTGCCGCTCCGCGCGGGGTTGCGACCTGTTGCGAGATAGCTCGGCGCGTGAAAACCGAGCATGAGAGTCGCGGTATCGAACAGGGCAGTCTCGACACGCTGTCCGCGTCCGGTCGTCTGCCGGGCCGCCAGGGCGCCGAGCACCGCGATTGCGGCCATCATTCCGGTCGATATGTCCATCACGGCCGGGCCGGTGCGAACACCTGCTTGTTCCGGAAAACCGTTCAGGGACATGAATCCGGTCTCAGCCTGAACGACGGGATCGAAACCCAGGCGATCGGCCATTGCGCCGTCGCGCCCGTAAGCGGAGACGCTGCAATAGATCAGCCGCGGGTTGAGCTTTTGCATGGCGTCATAGCCAAGGCCGAAGCGCTCCATCACCCCATTGGAAAAGTTTTCGACAAGGATGTCGGCGTCTGTGATCAGCTGGACGGCGATACGCCGCGCGGCCTCGTTGGTTAGGTCAAGCACCATGCCTTTCTTGTTTCGATTGACCCAGAGGAAGGGTACGCCTTCACCGCAAATTTGTGGTTGAAAACGACGGAAATCGTCACCTCCGGCCGCGTTCTCGATCTTGATCACGTCCGCGCCAAGATCGGCAAGGAAAAGCGTGCAGATTGGGCCTGCAATGAAATGTGAAAAGTCGATCACACGCAGCCCCTGGAGCGCTGTCGGTGCTCCGGAAGTTCGAGGGCGTGGTGGCGAAAGCCTTGGCGGCTGTTCCGCGCTCATGGGTTACCTCATCGTCATACTAGCGCGGCAGACCCAACCCGCGCTGCGCAATCAAATTCCGCTGAATCTCGTTCGTGCCGATGCTGATAACCCACATCAGCGAGTGTCTCAGATTTTGTTCGATGCGACCACGAAGGACAGCGCCGGGACTGCCTTCCGTGAGCGTCGCCTCGAGCCCAAGCAAGTCCAGCGCAGCTTCTCCAAAGCGTTCCATCAACTCACCAGAGTAGACCTTGCTTACGGCGGCCTCATCCGGTGGTGTCTCTCCCCTGTCGACCTGTTCGGCACAGTACACCATCATGCGTCGACCGGCCTCGATCTCGGCTGCGAGCTCGCCGATCTTGGCACGTACGAGCGGATCCTGCCGCATAGGGACGCCGTGGCGCTTGGCTTTCCGCAGGTGCGCACAGAGCAACTCGAACATGTGGGCGACCTTGAGCACGATGCCGCCGCCGATGAAGCCGCGTTCCGTTGCCAGCGCTCCGGTCAGAACCTTCCATCCCTCGCCTTCAGCACCGACCCGATTTTCCACGGGCACGCGCACGTCATCATAGAAAACATTGGCGAATGTACCGCCGTACATCGTTTCCGAGATACGAATTGTAATCCCCGGTGTATTCATTGGAACTATGAACATGGTGATGCCGGCGTGGGGCGGCTTGGCGTCGGAGTCGGTTCGCGTTGCAAGCAACATGTATTCGCCCCAGTACGTCGTAGTCCATATTTTCTGACCGTTGATGACGTAATGATCGCCGTCGCGCACTGCGCGGGTCTTCAGTGCGGCCAGATCGGAGCCGGCTTGTGGCTCGCTGTAACCCATGCCGTAGATGGCCTCGCCGCGGAGAATTTCCGCAAGATAGCGGCGCTGCTGTTCGTGTGTACCGTAGACTTGGAGCATGGCGGCCTGCACCGGCGCGCCGACGCGTGGCGCCTCGGCGTTCTCCATTTCTTCCATGAAGGCGAGTTGTTCGAACGCAGTCCGTCCCTGGCCTCCGAACTGCTTGGGCCAATTCAGCCCAATCCAGCCAGTGCGTCCTAATTCCCGTGCAAACTCACGATCATATTCCCGCTCGCTGAACGAGAGCCGTTCGTGGGCGGCGCGCCGCTCGCCCGACCAGTGCGTGCTCAGCCAGGCTCGGACCTCCTTCCGAAAGGCGTTACCGGCGGGCCCGAGGTCATACTCCGGAAATCGAATTTCGCCATCTTGATCGAGGAAATGCCCCGCGAGCTGCTCCGCCGGTACGCGTGCTCCGCCGTGACGGAGCACGCCAAGATGAACCTGCCTGAAGTGTCGCGGCGCTTCATGCTCCTCGCTGTATCCGATTGCGCCGAAGGTATGGTGGGTCTCGAGTGATACTTGACGAAGCGAGCGAGCCGCCGTCGTCAGTGCCGCAGCGACAAACCACCGCCATTGCGCGGTTCCGAGATCGTATTGGGTCGCGGCGTTGGCGATCGAGAGCTCGACGGCTCGCAAAGCGATATGGCAATCGGCCAGTTTGTGCTGAATGGCCTGGAAGCGTCCGATTGGCTGTCCGAACTGCCGTCGCTCACCGGTATAAGCGACCGCCAATTCGAACGCGCGCCGCGCCGCGCCAAGGGAACGCGCTGCCTCACCGAGCGCCGCGATCGCAAGCAGATCCTGGACCTCGGCGGAAGTCAGCGGTATGCGCAGCAGTGGAGCGGCCTTGGCATCAACGCGCCACCAACCATCCTGCCCCATGACCTGGGCTGGCTGGATGCTCACACCTCGGCTCATATCCAGGATGATCAGCTCGGGACCGGGAGCAATGGCGGCAAGATGAGTTGCGATGTCCGCTGCTTCGACGAACCCCAGCTCTGCCACGGCCTGATCTGCCTCCAACTTCAGCCAGCCGGCCGAGTGATCCTGGTCAAAGCCGGCAAATGACAGAGCAATCGCTGCATTTCCCGCGTGGAGGTCGGAGATCAGTGCGCTCAGAGAGGGGCTATCCGACCGGGCAAGGAGCCGAAGGAGGTTGAGCAGGGCGGCGTCGAGGAGCGGAGCACGGCACGCCGCGCGTCCGCTCTCTTCCTGCACGATCACGATCTCGCGTGCGCCGCCTTCGGCGGGAGAAACCGCGATTTGAGTCAGTCCCTGGTCGGCCAATCGCTTCCACGCGGACCGGTCGGTGGTGGCGCGGGGGGATTTCGCATCCTGGGAACCGGCAAAGTACCCTCGCACCGCTTCTCGCAGGATTCGGCGATCCTCGTCGGAAGGCAGCTCCACAGTCATGCCTCAAACCTCTCAGAAAATTTGGTTCAACCATTCTACCGTTGCACAAAAGCCTGTCAACGCCGACACTTGCTGTGGCGGGAATCAAAAAGTTTGCCTATATTGCGGCTCTAAAGGATCAACCATTTGAGGCCATATGAGCGCGCCACAGTCGCCGACCAAAGCCCGGACCGAAACGACGCCCGCTCTGCAATTTCAGCGAATTCGGTCGGCGCGGGCATTTGATGAGATTGCTTCCCAGATCCGGGACGAACTTGTAGCGGGCAGGTTGCTGGTTGGCAGTCGGCTGCCATCGGAGCGGGCGTTATCCGAGCAGTTCGGGGTCTCGCGAAACACGCTGCGCGAGGCGCTGCGCTCACTGGAACATGCCGGCCTGATTCGACTGCAGAAGGGAGCCAGAGGGGGCGCCTTCATCAGCCAGCACAGCGGCGAAGCCATCGCCACCGGGTTGATGGACATGTATCATGTCGGCTCGATCCAGCCGGGGCAGCTGACGGAAGCTCGCATTTGGCTCGAATCCATCGTGGTGCGGGAGGCCTGCCCGCGAGCCACGCCCGCCGATATCGAGATGCTGAATCGAAACATCGACGAAGCGCAGGAAGCGCGCCGGCGCGGGGATTTCGCCGATCGCGCGCAAAAGCACATCGAGTTTCATCGAATGTTGGCGCGCATGACCGGCAATCCGATCATGGTCATCGTCATGAATGGGGTGCTCGACGTACTCAGTCATTTCGTGCAGCGCATCGGCGACTACGATAATAGTTATGTGTTGCCCTCAAGGCGCCGCTTTATGGAGCATTTTGCCGCCGGGGACGCCGAAGCCGCGGTGGCCGAAATGGAGTCCTGTCTGAAACGGCTGCAGCGCAGCTATCTGTCCCGTATTCAGGCTGCCGAGGGCGGGTCAGCTCCGAAAGCCGCTCCGCGTGCCAAGCGAACTCCCTCATCTGGGGCCCGCTAGGCCATATTCGCCATCTATCCTGTTCTCAACTGCCCCGGCCAATGGCCCGGGCAGCGCCGCCGAACGCCTCCGGTGCGCCAAACCTGCCCGGCACTCGTCGGTTCGATGCGTTGGGGCGCAGCGGGACGTCCTTCGGCCCTCCCTGCGGCTGGCCACCCCAGAGCTGGCGGCAAGTCAATATGACTTACGATCTCGATCTCCGGATCGCAGGCGTATGGCGGGTCGTTATGGGTCTCTGATCCTGCTGGCGCGTCCGTTTTCGGCTCGATAGCGTTGCTGCCAAGGCCAGTCCCGTCTCGGCGCATCGGGACGAGCACAGTCCAGGCCCAGAGATTCAGCCCAGTTGGCGTAGTGCGCGCCGCAAGCAAGACCTCGCTCGCGAGATCGTGTCGAATCCCGCTTTGGGCGCCCGCAGTTTCCGACGTTCTCCATCATCATGACGCCATCCCAAGGGCGGTCTCGACCTGGATGGCGGCCAGGCGAGCTTCGGATCTTCTTCAGACCGGCACCGTGACCCAAGGACGCGCCCTTCAATTCCGGAGCGATCGCGATTGGTCCATTTGACAGCCGACTACGGCACCGCTAATGTGGCAATGGTTCAACCAATATGCCCGGAAGATAAAAATGAGCTCCAAACCGTCCCTCGGCGAGACTTTGGCGGTGCTGCTTGCGCGCGACATTGCCGACGGCGAGAAAGTGATCATCGGAACCAATTCCGACATCCAGCTAGCGGCATGCAATCTGGCGCGACGCATGCAGGCGCCACGTCTGTGGTGGATTTCCGGTCCTGGCGGAATGGTCAATCCGACCCGAGATCATCTGCTGTCCACCGCCGATTTCGAGAATGTCGAATCGGCCGAGGCGTGGATGGACCTGCCCGTCATGATCGACTTCATCGACTGGCAGATCCATTTTTTCGACTTCGCAATTCTCTCGGCACTCCAGGTCGACCGCTTCGGCAACATCAACACGGTTGTGGTGGGCGACCAGCGCCGGCCGCGGGTTCGAGGCCCCGGAACCGTCGGCATAAGTGCCCTGTGTGGCCTGGCCAAGCGATACTATGTCTGCCTCACCCGCCATGACCGCAGTGCATTCGTACCGCGCGTGGATTTCCTGTGCGGGCCCGGTCACATGGAAGGGGGAGACTCCCGCGAGCGCATGGGGCTGCCGCCGGGCGGACCAAAGCTGGTGCTGTCGCCGCTCGGCGTGTTCGATTTTGCTCCAGGCAGCAAGGCCATGCGGGTCAAGTCGATCAGTCCCGGCGTGACGATTGAACAGATTCGGGACGCGACCGCCTTCGATCTGGTCGTTGAGGGCACGCTGCCTACCAGCGTGATGCCGACGGACGAGGAATTGACGCTGCTGCGCAAGTATGTCGATCGGCGCGGCGTCCTGCGGCGAAAGTTTCCCTGACCGCTGCAAACACCCTTCCAATCAGACCGGAAAGCCCATGACGAAGAGCAAGATCATATCAGCCGACGAGGCTGTCGCCGAAATTCAGGACGGAGCCCGCGTTGCGCTTGGTGGTTGGATATTCAACTCGCAACCGATGGCGCTGGTCCGCGCATTGATCCGCAAAGGCGCTCGAGATCTGCACTTGATCCCGGCGCCCGGTTCGATCGCGCCGGACATGTTGATCGGCGCGGGATGTGCCGCCTCGACCGTTTGCGTTTTTATCAGTTTCGAGCAATTCGGGCTGGCGCCGCATTTTCGTCGCGAGGCGGAGAACGGCACGCTCAAGGTCCATGATCTGGATGGTCCCGGCATTGCGGGTGGCCTGCGGGCTGGAATTTGCGACTTGCCCTACATGCCAGTTCCGGACCTCGGCACCGACTTGCCCAAATTTGCGCCGGAGCATTATTGGCCGCTGCCGTCCAAGCCGGGCGAACGGAAGATGCTCGCCGTTGCCGCTATCAAGGCGGACGTCTGCCTGCTGCACGCGCAGCAGGCAGACGAATATGGAAACGTTCAGCACCTTGGTCCGCCCTTCTTCGACGCAATGCTGGCCCAGGTGTCCCGGCGGGTCATTGTCTCCGTGGATCGCATTGTTTCTACGGAGACCATTCGAAAGAGCAATCATCTGACAAAGCTGCCCAGCGTCATGGTCCACGCGGTGGTCGAGGCGCCGTTTGGCGCGCACCCGACCGCTTCGCCCTCGATGTATCGCTCCGACGAGACGTATCTGAAGGAGTACGTGCGGAGCAGTGGTAACTCGGAAAGCTTCAGCGGCTATTTGGACAGGTACGTCCGAAAGAGCTCCCAGAGCGCCTATCTCGATGTCATCGGCGGCAGCCGGCTGGCGTCCCTGGCTGTCTCCGAGAGCAATCTTGCGTGAGCATTCAGATGGCAGCTCAACCAACTCGCCCGGGGATTCTCGACGGAATCCGTGTCCTCGACTTTACCGCGATGATGTCAGGGCCTTACTGCACCCGACTGATGGCGGATATCGGCGCGGAGGTGATCAAGATTGAGCCACCGGAGGGCGACCACATCCGACTGCGCCCGCCAGCGCGCAAGGGGCGCAGTGCCTATTTCGCACAGCTCAACGCCGGCAAAAGCAGTATCGCCTTGGATCTGAAGCGGCCTGAGGCTCGTACATTAATCCACGACCTGGTGACGCATTGCGATGTGCTGGTCGAAAACTATCGACCCGGTGTCATGCAGAGGCTCGGGCTCGATTTCGCGAGCTTGGCAAAACTTAACCCAAAGCTCGTCTACTGCTCCATCTCGGGATTTGGCCAAGACGGTTCCTGGTCCGGACGGAGCGCGTATGCTCCGGTGCTGCATGCAACCTCCGGCTATGACATGGCCAATCTCGAATACCAGGAGGGAGAGGTCGCGCGTCCGCTGAAGAATGGCATCTTCATTGCCGACGTCCTGGGCGGATCGACGGCATTCGGTGCGATACAAGCAGCTCTATTCCGGATGCTAAGGACGGGCCAGGGCGAGTATGTCGATGTCTCGCTGCTGGACGCCATGGTTGGCATGCTGGTGTATGAATGCCAGGAAGCGCAGTTTCCAGCCGAGCAACGTCGGCCTCTCTACCGCCCGACGCCGGCAAAGGATGGTTTCCTGCTTGTTGCCCCCGTCAGCCAGAATAATTTCGAGGCTCTCGCGAGGGGAACCGGACATTCCGAATGGATCAACGACCCGCGATTTGTAACGACGACGAACCGAGAGCATCATTGGTCGGAATTGATGCATTTGCTCGACGAGTGGGCCGGCTCGCGGACCGCTGCCGAATGTGAGGCTATCTTGAACGCGGCCGGAGTGCCCTGCTCACAATATCGAACGATTCGACAAACCATGACCTTGCCTCCGATCCAGGAGCGCGGCGTGATGGAGCCGATCGACGACGGAGCCGGGCCGCTGCGTGTTCCCAATCCAGCGTTTCGCTTCGCGCACAGTGCCGCCCACGCTCGAAACAAGGTGCCTGCCTTGGGTGAGGACGGACCGAGGCTCTTGCAGCAGCTGCTGGGATTAAGTCAGCAGAGGATCGCGGAATTGCGTGAAAGCCGGGTTCTTCTCGGCGAGGAAGCAAAAACCTTCGCGACAGCTGGTTAGCCAAATAATCGGAGCACTCATGAAGATCAAGGCGGCGATCGCATACGAGCCGCAGCGTCCGTTCGAACTGGTCAGTTGCGATCTGGCCGACGAGCTTGACGCCGGCGAGGTTCTTGTGCGCGTGAAGGCTTGCGGCATCTGCCATACGGATCTGGCGGTCAAGCTTCAACATATCCCCGTGCCGCTGCCCAGGGTTCTCGGTCATGAGGGCGCCGGCGTCATCGAGCGTGTAGGACCTGGCGTGTCAGGGCTGGCGGAAGGTGACCATGTGCTGATGAGCTTCGGCTCCTGCGGCTGCTGTCGTCAGTGCCAGCTTGGCTCGCCAGGTTACTGCGACGATTTTGGCATGATCAATCTTTTCGGCAAGCGCAAGGGAGGCGCGACGCTCCGCTATCGGGGGAACACACTCGAGGGACAGTTCTTTGCGCAATCGGCCTTCGCGACGCATGCCATTGCCACGGCCCGGAACGTCGTGAAGATCGATAAGGATCTGCCGCTGGAGGTGTTGGCGCCGCTGGGCTGTGGAATCCAGACCGGAGCCGGCGCGGTGCTGAACGTCTTGTCTCCCCAGGCAGGCGCGTCGATCGCCGTGTTTGGCGTCGGAGCGGTCGGCCTGGCGGCCATCATGGCGGCCAAATTGGCCGGCTGCAGCACGATCGTTGCGGTGGACATTCGCGCCGAGCGCCTCGCGCGCGCAAGGGACCTCGGCGCGACACACACCATTGACGGTCGGTCGAGCGACCTTGCCAAGACTGTGGCCGCCCAGGAATCCGGCCGCGGGATGGATTACTCGATCGATACCACAGGTATTCCGGAGATCATTGCGGCATCCATCATGTGCCTTCGGCGACGGGGATCCTCGGTCCAGGTCGCAGCCTCTCCGCGCGGGACCCAATTTCCCGTCGACGCAAACACCCTCGTGGGCGCCGGATTGACGGTGCGAGGTGTCATCGAAGGCGATGCCGTTCCCGGCGTTTTCCTGCCGCAGCTGATCAAATTCTTCCGGGAAGGCCGGCTACCGATTGAGCGAATCGTTCGGTTCTATCCGTTCGAAGAGATCAATCGCGCTGTCGAGGAAATGGAGAGTGGGGCGACCATCAAGCCGGTCCTGCGGATGGATTGATGGGAACGCGGGGCCGACGAGCCTGGTATCGATGAGCCGCGGCAAAGCAAGTCACGTCACGCCATCGCAGGGATCCGGCAGGCCTCCGCATATTCCCGCTTGAGCCTGGTCACCAGTTCGGCAACAGTCGGAATGTCCTCGATCAGATCAATTCCCTGGCCAGCGCTCCAGAGCGTCTTCCAGGGCCTCACCTCCTCGGGAAGATGATCATATCGCATGCCCTTGCCCTTGGGCTCGGGCAATGCGTCGGGATCGAGGCCGGCGCCTCGCAGCGACTCGATAAGCCAGTTCGCGGCGACGCCTGCGACCTTCTCGGTATAGATGAGACCGGCCGACGTCTGAGAGACAAGCATGCGCTTGTACTCGTCGGGCGCCATCGCTTCCTTGGTCGCTATGAATCTCGTGCCGAGATAGGCAAGGTCGGCACCCAGCACCTCCGCGGCGCGAATTGTTGCGCCATCGGAGACCGCGCCTGCCATCACGATCGTGCCGTCGAAGATGGAGCGCACCTTGCGGATCAAGGCGAGATGGCTGATCGTGCCGGAGTGGCCGCCGCCTCCGGCTCCAATGCAGATCAGACCGTCGGCACCGGCCGCGATGGCCCGCTCTGCAAATGGAATACTCGTCACGTCATGGAACACCTTTATTCCGCGATCATGCGCTTGGCGGATGACCGCGGCTGGATTGCCACCAACCGTGATGACGATGCCAACCCGATGCTTGATACAAAGATCGAGATGGACTCCAATCTCCTCTTCCGGGGTCTTGGCGGCCAGATTGACGGCAAGTGGGCCGATCGGACCGCGAGCACGCTCGTCGTGCTCGCGCAAATCACTCCGGATGGCGCCCAACCAGGCTGCGAACTCCTCAAAGGAGCGAGCATTCTGACGGGGCAGGGCGCCGATCACCCCAGCCCTGCAGGCCTCCCGCACCAGATCGGGCCCACTGACCAGGAACATGGGCGCGCAGATGGCAGGCAGAGCAAGGGATTTTCTGATCGTCGGATCAATTGACATGGAAGCTCCGGTCAAGCAGCAATTCACCCTCGGTGGTGGCCCTCAGGCCGGTTCGGGGGCGAACATGGGGATCATCGTGCCATCCTCGGCGGGCTTGAAGACAACTCTCACGCGCTGCCCGATATGTAAGCTGTCGAGGTCGCAATCGACGATGTTGGTGAGCATGGTAATGCCCTCGTCGAGGCGCACATAGGCGATTGCGTATGGCGTTGGGCCGGGGCGACGGGTGACACTCACGCTGTAGATCTCTCCACGCCCGCTCACTTCACGCCATTCGGTATCGCCGAGACAATACGGGCAGAGTGCGCGCGGATACCAATGAAGCTTGCGGCAGCTCACACACGCTTTTATCCGAAGGGACCCACTCGCAGTTGCGGCGAAGAATTGTTCGGACGAGGGATCGTGCACGGCTTTGCCGAGAGGCCGGTCCTGATACGTGGTCGTCATGTCACGCGCGCTCCATGATGAGGGTGGCACTCCCGTGGCGAGAGCCCAGCAGGCCACCAGTTCCCTGGGCCAAGGCAAGATTGCAGTTTGGCACCTGCACTTTGGAATGGGCTTCGCCACGCAATTGGCGAACGGCCTCGATCACCTTGGTGATGCCGCCGCGATTGGCAGGGTGATTGTTGCAGAGACCTCCGCCGTCCGTGTTGAAAGGAAGCTTGCCGACTCCGGAGATGAGATTGCCGTCGGCGACGAAACGACCACCTTTGCCCTTCTCGCAGAAACCCAGATCCTCGAGCTGCATCAGCACCGTGATCGTGAAGCTGTCATAAATCGAAACGTACTGGACGTCGGATGGCTTGACGCCGGCCTCCTCGAACGCGCGCGGACCGGACCATGCCGCACCTGACCAGGTCAGATCGACCTGCCCGTTGAGTTGACCCTTGATGGCCTCGCCCGCACCCAGCACGTTGACCACCGGGCGCTTTAATGACCGGGCAATCTCGGGGCGAACGACGACCAACGCCCCACCGCCGTCGCTCACGACACAACAATCCAGGCGGCGCAGGGGATCGGAGATCATCGGCGAGGCGAGAACGTCTTCGACTTTCACCGGCTCGCGCAGCATGGCGTCGGGATTGTATTGCGCGTGCGCGGCAGCCGCGACCTTGATCCAGGCCAGCTGTTCGCTGGTGGTGCCGTATTGATACATGTGCCTCGCGGCTGCGAGCGCGTACATGTTGACGGTCACGGGTGCATAATGCGCCTCCCACGCCAGATCCGGTGTACCGGGGCCGACCATTCTTGGGGCGACCCCACTCGCTCCTTCGCTCCGGGGCCGGCCTGCGAGGGTGATCAGGGCGACGTCGCATTTTCCCATCGCGATCGCCTGCGCTGCATGCGAGACATGAACCAGATGGGCGGACCCACCGGTATCAGTCGTATCGACGTGCCGCAGCCGGAGGCCGAGATAATCGGCCATGCTGTTGGCACCCAGGCCCGGCGCATCTCCGGCGCAGAAATATCCGTCCACGTCCTCCAGACGCAGCCCGGCGTCTGCCAGGGCGCCGCGTGCACATTCGGCGTGCAGCTGCGCCACGGTCTTGTCGGGTGCTTTGCGGGTCGGGTGCTCGAAGGCGCCCGCGATACAGGCCTTGCGTTTGATGCTCATGAAGACTCTCGGGCTGTCGTCAGAATGCTTTGTCGTGCCCGGAAGGGGTTGTTGACCCGCGGACGCAAGCCGATATATCATTGGTTCAACCAAACTCCAAGACCCTTGTAGTTTGCCCCCGCAGGGAGGAGGCCGCGTTCGATGGTGAACTATGTAAAGACCCGCGCCTGGCGGTCCGGTGAAGTTCGTCACCCGTATACGGCAAGAGATACCGTTCTCTACGCGCTTGGCGTCGGCGCGGCCCAGGATCCCTTGGACCAGCGGCAGTTGCGTCTCGTATACGAGAAGGACCTCGTTGCCCTTCCTACGATGGCAAGTGTTCTCGCCTCTCCGGGGTTCTGGATGAGGGACAATGCCGAGCTTGGCATCGACTTTCTCAAGATGGTCCACGGCGAACAGTCCGTGAAGATGCATGCGGCGCTACCGGCCACGGGAGTATTGGTCGGGCAGAGCCGGGTCGTGCGTCTGGTCGACAAGGGCGAAGGTAAGGGCGCCGTCATGCACGTCGAGAAAGAGCTGCGCAACGAGGGCACAAGGGAGCTCGTCGCGGTATGCGAACAGGTTCTCTTCCTTCGCGGTAACGGCGGCTTCTCCCGCGATGGAGGCGGCGACGAAGCCGCTCCCGGGGCGCCGTCCGCGCCGGCGCGCGAGCCGGATCAAGTGATCGAGCTGCAGACCCGGTCCGACCAGGCGCTGCTCTATCGGCTGTCCGGAGACCTCAACCCGCTTCACATCGATCCCGCCGTCGCCCGCCAGGCAGGCTTTCAGCGGCCGATCCTGCATGGGCTTGCGACCTACGGCTTTGCGTGTCGCGGCCTTGTGGAAGCCTTCTGCGAAGGCGATCCAACCAGATTGCGGATGATGCGCGCGCGAATGTCCGCCCCCGTGTTTCCCGGCGATACCATACGTCTCGAGTGCTGGCGCCTTGGCGAGGGTGTGGCGTTCCGGGCCCGAGTCGCGGAGCGCGACGCAAACGTTCTTACAAATGGCTGGGCTGAAGTCTGATTCAGCCACTATCGACGCACAGAACCTGAGACATAACGTTTGAATGAGGAGTCAGATAATGAAGAATGTCGTTTCCTTGGAAGGCCGCACGATCGTCGTGACGGGAGCGGCGCAGGGCATTGGCAAGGCCACCGTTGACCTCGCCATCGATCTCGGCGCCAATGTGGTGGCTGTGGACCTCAACGGTCAGGCGCTCGAAGTCGCGCTTTCGTCGTTGCCTGCCGAACGGATAGCGAAGGTCGTGGGCAGCGTTACCGATGCGGAACTCGCGGCCACGACTGTCGCAAGTGCAACCGATCGCTTTGGCGGCGTCCATGGACTGGTCAACAACGCCGGCATCATTCGCCCGGCGATGATAGAGAAGATGAGTGCGCAACAATGGCGAGAGGTGATCGACGTGCATCTCACGGGAGCCTTCTACTGGCTACAAGCGGTCGGCCGCCATATGGTTCAGCGCGCAAGAGACGGAGATGCCACGGGGGGCTCCATCGTGAATGTCTCGTCGGATGCGGGACGGAAGGGCTCGATCGGCCAGATCAATTACGCTGCGGCGAAGGCGGGACTTTTTGGGCTGACCATGACCGCAGCGCGCGAGTGGGGCAAATTCAACATCAGGACCAACTCGATCTGTTTCGGCGTCGTGGAAACGCCGATGACCGAGGTTGTGCGCGGCGAGAAGTTCCGGGACGGAATATTGTCGCAGATCCCGCTTGCCCGATGGGCAGCACCTCAGGAAGTGGTGAAAACCGTGTGCTTTTTGCTGTCTGATGCGTCGTCCTACACCACCGGACAGCATATCGGCGTCAATGGCGGCTTCCACATCACCGTCTGACCATGTACCACCACCGCGGCAGCGAATGACAGGGATTTGGCATCCCTGTCGGCTGCCCACACGGGAGGGCTTAGCCCTCGCACTCCTTCAGAGTGAAACTCGCACGAGCCGCGCTAACGGCAACAGTTGGTTGCAATCTGCTTGCTGATCGGCACCGCCGCAAACCAGTTTTCCTTCGCGGGACAGGCCCGCCGGTCATTACGGTTTAGGTTGTCGTTTGAGCAAGATCTTCCGCAAGACGGCTGCGTACTTTTCCGGATCATTGCTTTAGAGCTGTCACAGCCGCGCCATCGGCGGTATCGACGCTTTCACCCACCACACACTGCCCGCCTGCCGCGATGCATCGACCCTGCCGGCCATTGGTACGTCACCCTATGAAGCGCAAGGACGCTGCATTCTTCCAAAAAAAAGCCGCGGAATGACCGCGGCAGTCTGGGAGAACTGATTTGTCGCGTATCGTGCCGACTGGATCGTCAGCAGGTGCGGTGCTTGACGCGGGGTGGTTCCTGCTATCGAAGCAACTCGCGGGCAATGACGACACGCTGAATCTGATTGGTCCCTTCGAAGATCTGCGTCAATTTGGCATCGCGCATCATCCGTTCGACCGGATAGTCCATCGTGTATCCGTAACCGCCAAATATCTGCACGGCGTCGGTGGTCACTTTCATTGCCACGTCGGTACTGAAGCATTTCGCCATGCTCGCAAGAAGGTTGAGACGCTTCCAGTCGCCCGCGTCGCCGGCTCGTGCACACTCATAGACCAACGCACGCGCGGCCTCGATCTGCATGGCCATATCGGCCAGCATGAACTGCACGCCCTGGAACTCCGAAATGGCCTTCTTGAATTGCTTGCGCTCCTTCGCGTAGGCGAGACTCGCCTCAAATGCGCCCTGTGCAAGTCCGACCGCCTGGGCGCCGATTGTCGGGCGATTCAGATCGAGCGCGCGCATCGAAGCCCGAAATCCCTTGCCCTCCTCTCCAACCAGGTTTTCCGCGGGGACGCGTACGTTATCCAGGAAGATCGGCGTATTGGGTGCGCCTCGGAAGCCCATTTTGCGCTCGTGTCGACCGAAAGAAATACCGGGCATCTTCTTCGGCTCGAGAATGAAAGCGCTGATCCCGTCTGCCCCGGGACTATCGCTGGTGCGAGCCATCAACACGATGTAGTCGGCGACAACGCCGTAGCTGCACCATTGCTTGCGTCCGTTGATGACGTAACTATCGCCATCCTTCTGAGCCCGGGTGTTGATGGCCGAGGCGTCGGAGCCTGCCTGTGGTTCCGAAATTGCAATGGCGGTTACTACGCCACCCTTCGCAATGACAGGCAGGAATTTCTTGCGCTGCTCCTCCGTGCCGAAGTGGAGCAGCGGCATAATGAACATCGTATTGAGACCGGCGATCGAGGCGCAGGCCGGGGAGGCCTTTGCAATCTCCTCCCGTGCGATGCACATCATGGTCAGATTTCCGTTTGGGCCACCATATTGTTCGGGGACCCAAAGCTGCATCAGGCCCATCTCGCCAAACACTTTCACGATCTCTTCGGGGAATCGATCGGTCGCGTCGATTTCAGCGGCAATGGGTGCGACGTGTCTTGCGACAATCTTTTGAATGCTGTCGCGGAATGCGATCTGCTCTTCGGTGAAGCTCATGATCTTCGTCCAGCTTTGGTTGGCTCAATGGTTGAGCCATTATTAGCGCGACGTATTGCTGAACGTCAAGACGTATCGCGCCTGAGCGAGGAGGGGGTGTTTCATGGGGTGTTCGAGGAGAGCCGCTGTCGTCCCTGCGAACGCTGCCGTAGGGTGGGCAAAGGCGCGAAGCGACGTGCCCACCGTCCACCACTGCGCACGCTGCGAGATGGTGGGCACGCTGCGCTTTGCCCACCCTACGAGCTACGAATTTTCCCGCACCCGCGTCAGCAGCGCCAGCCCCGCCACGAAGACCCTAAGCGTCTCTGCGCGAAGAGGTGACGGGGGCACATAGATAGTCAATGGATGGACCAATGCTTGACTAGCCGCGCGCCCGTGCTAAATTTCCAGTACCGATAGATGAAGTTTTGGGGAGGCAGCAGCGTCCGGCCGTTCGTCACCAAGGTGCTCTGCAATGTACGCTTCGGCGCGCAGCCGCCTGACGGTCGCGCAGGCTCCAATGCGGTCGAGTTCATGCGGTAGCGACGATCGCGCCGGTTCAGGATGGTCCCTGCCAGAGCGCCATTCAGCCGATCTTCGACCGGACCAATCTCGGTTCGAGCGACGCTGCAATTGCGATGGCGCGTCGGATGTTGCTCGAGGTCGTCAACGCGTTTCACGACCGTGGCATCGTGCCCGGCGGCGCTACCGATCCGGCCAGGCTCGGAGCGGGATTTGGGTGCGGGCTGTAGAGACATTCTCGAAACGAAAACGGGTGGGACCGCTTAATGGATGAAGCTTTTTATATCCGCCTCGAGCGCAGTGGCCGTTCGATACGAATTCCTGCCAATGAAACGATCCTGGAGCGCCTTCTCGATGAAGGGGTGGATGTCGCCTATTCCTGCATGGCCGGAAATTGCGGTACCTGCAGGACCGGAGTTGTCGAAGGAACTCCGGATCACCGCGATGATTTCCTCACCGATGAGGAGCGCAACAGCAACAACGTCGTCATGATCTGCTGCTCGCGATCCAAAACGCAGGTGCTCGCGCTGGATCTATGAGCTGTTGCCACGAAAGACCTTGCGCAATCCGTCAGCCTTGGATATCAATGGTCAGACCAATAATTTTGCTGGGGAAGAGGCGATGCTCACGGTCGACACTCTGGCGGACCTGACCGGTTATGTCGGCCAGACTTTGGGCTGTAGTGGCTGGACCAGCATCGACCAGGACATGATTGACCGCTTTGCGGACATCACCGGCGACAGGAATTGGTACCACGTCGACCTGAAGCGGGCAGCGGATGAGCTACCAGGCGGTCGCACGATCGCTCACGGCCTGCTGACGCTGTCGCTCGTGCCGGGGCTGGCCGGACAGATCGTTGCGGTCCGCAATCATGGGCGAGCTCTGAACTATGGTTTGAACAAGGTGCGGTTCCCCGCGCCTGTGCCGGCGCGGAGCCGGTTACGATTGTGGATGAAGGTCTTGTCGGCTGAGCCAGTCAAGGACGGAACGATGCTGGTCCGCGACTACACCATGGAATTGGAGGGAGCGTCGAAGCCGGCCATGGCGGCCGAGATGCTGACCCTGGTGCTTCGTTGAAAGAGTCCATTTTGGAGCCCGCTCGATCATGATGTTGCCCTCAGTTGCGGAGCCCAAGCCCCGCCCGCTCGCAGGAATTCGGGTCCTGGATTTCACCATCATGATGGCGGGTCCCTATTGCACCCGTTTTCTCGCAGATCTCGGTGCGGACGTCATAAAGATCGAAGCTCCGGAGGGAGACTATATCCGCCAACGGGCTCCGAAACGAGGCAATCACAGCGCGTATTTTGGCCATCTGAATGCTGGCAAACGAAGCGTCGTTCTCGACTTGAAGAAGCCCACGGCCGTTGCTGCAGTCAAACGCCTTGCAATGCAGGCGGACGTGGTGGTCGAGAACTTTCGTCCGGGCGTCATGGCTCGCCTCGGGCTGGACTACGCAGTCCTCCAGGCCCTGAATCCACGCCTGATCTATTGTTCGATCTCGGGGTTCGGCCAAACCGGCCCGGATGCGCAACGCCCCGCCTACGCCCAGATTGTGCAGGCAGCGTCGGGGTACGAGCGGGCTTTTGCCGACTATCAAGATGGAAATGAGCGCCCGGCCAACAACGGGATCTTTATCGCCGACGTTCTGGGGGGCTTGTTTGCTCACGCAGGCATTCTCGCGGCGCTGAACCAGCGCAGCGCTGACGGCCGCGGTCAGTTTGTCGACGCGACGTTGATGGAGAGCATGCTCTCTCTGATGCCCTATGAGGTGCAGGAAGCGCAATGCCCGCAACCCGAACGACGTCCGGTGTATCCGCCCCTGAAGGCGAACGATGGATACCTGATGCTCGCGGCCGTGTCGCCGCGCAATTTCGAGGCTTTGCTCGACGGGCTGGGCTTCGCCGACTGGCGCAAGGATCCGATACTTGCGAATGACGCCGCCCGCCAGGCCAACTGGAAGGCGGTCATGGAGCGCGTGGGGGCTTGGACGTCGTCCCGATCCACTGCGGAATGCATCGCCACAATCGGAGGAGCTGGCGTACCGGTGACCCGCTACAGCTCCGTGGGCGAGGCCTTACAAGAACCTCAGATGGCGCATCGCGGGAGCCTGGCCGAAGTCCGCGACGGAGGTGGTAGCTACCTCGTCCCCAACCTTCCCTTCAAAATGTCTGGAGCCAATGTCAGCGTGCGTCCGCACGTCCCGGCGCTCGGCGAGCACACCGAACAGGTATTGCGTGAATTGCTCCAGATGTCAGAGCAAGAAATGTAATATGGCGAAGTGGATGCCCGAGACCAAGGCTGACGATGCGCTACCAGTCTTCGCCTATTCGGCCGCGCAGTTGCTCGAAAAGATTCTGCGCCGCTGCGACGACGATTTGTCGCGCGGGAACCTAATCAAGCAGGCCACCAACATCACCGCGTTTCAGCTGCCGCCCTTTCTGCCCGGCGTGACGGTGAATGTCTCCCCGTCGAGCAGGCTCGGCTGGCGGCAGGCTCAATTGGCCAAGTCCGATGGCAGAAGCCGGGTTCGGTTCGGTGAGATCCTGACAATTCCCGAAAGTGCCACCAGGGAACGAGCGGCCTTCCGGCAATCTACAACCCCGGCTCCGAGGACCTTCCATGCGTGCGCTGATACTTGAAGGCGAACGCCGTGTGCGCCTGGTCGAGTGTCCAAGCCCTGTGCCGGCAGACGGTGAGGTGCACGTCCGCGTGCGTAACGTCGGTCTGTGTGGTTCCGACCTGCAGGCCATGATGGGGAGCATGCCGGGCTTACCGCTGCCGCTGGTGATGGGACATGAGTTTGGCGGTCTGCTCGACGACGGCTCGCACGTCGTCGTCAACCCGATGCTGGGATGTGGCCGGTGCGCGGCATGCGAGCATGGCAACAGCCATCGTTGTCCTGATCGCCGCGTGCTCGGCTTTCGCGTCAGCGGCGCATTCGCCGAGGCGGTGGTGGTCCCTCGCCGGAACGTGATTCCCTCCCCGGGCCTAGACGCGCTGCGTGCGGCATTGGTCGAACCGGTTGCCACTGGATTGCACGCTTGGCGGCGCGCCGGCTGCCCGATGGGATCGGTGGCCATCATTGGCGCCGGATCGCTCGGGATGTGCTTGCTGCACGTGCTGCGCGCCTGCGGCGTTGCCTCGGTGAGCGTGTCGGATCCCGTGGCGGCACGGCGCGAATATGCGGAGAAGGCCGGCGCGGCGCGGACTATGGCGCAGCTTCAGGGTACGTTCGAGACAGTGTTCGATACTGCCGGCACGGAAGGCACGCGACGCGATGCCGTGGATTGCACCGTGATGGGTGGCACGGTCGCGTTGCTCGGGCTGCACGACGATCAGCTGCACCTGTCGGCTGCCGCCATGATCGTGGGAGATCGCTCGGTCGTCGGCTGCTTCGCATACAATGAGACGGAATTCCGAGACGCCGTCGCGCTGACGGCTCGGATGGAAGCGCCATGGGCCCATGTGGTGGAATTCGATGACGCCGAGACGGCGCTCGCCGCGCATTTTGCCGGCCATTCGCCCCCAGACCGCATCAAGACAATCTTCAGGGTATCCCAATGAGCGACAAACTGGTCGACGCCGGCGAACTGATCGCTCGAACCTTGCGCATCGCGGGCGTGAAGCTGGTATTCGCGCTGCATGGCGGCCACCTCGAAGCCTTTTATCGCGGGTGTCGTCAACACGACCTGACGCTGGTCGACTTCCGGCATGAGGCCACCGCTGGTCACGCCGCGGAAGGCTACGCCCGCAGCACAGGCCAATTGGGCGTCTGCGTGATCACCGCGGGACCCGGCTATCTCAATGCGCTTCCGGCAATGGTCAACGCTCAGCTGGACGGCGTACCGGCCCTGTTTATCGTCGGCGCACCGCCGCTTCGCGAAGCGGAGCTGAACTCGTTGCAGGGCGGCTTCGATCAGATCGCGATGGCAAGTCCCGCCGTCAAATGGGCCCATCGGATCACGAATCCCGAACGTGTTCCGGACCTGTTGGCGATGGCGGTTCGCAAGGCGACGACCGGCCGTCGCGGTGCGGTCCTGATCGAGGTGCCGATCGACGTGATGCACATGCCGGTCGCCGAGGCTCTCGTCACCTCCGCCGCCGGGATTCGCACCCAACCGCGTCCTGCGCCGGCCGCATCCGAACTCGACGCCGCTCTCAAGCTGCTTCGTTCGGCCGAGCGCCCGGCTATCATTTGCGGTGGGGAGGCGCGCTTTGCCAATTGCGAACGGCCACTGCGAGAATTCGCCGAAGCCAGCGGCATCCCCGTCTTTGCCAATGGCCGCGCGTTCGGCATGTTGCCATCAGACCATCCGCTGTATGGCCATGAGGCGGCGAACCTGGCCGCGCTGCAGGCCGGCGGTCATCCGCCTGACGTTGTGCTGCTGCTCGGCGCCAAGCTCGGCATGGCCTTGGGCGGACGCCGCCCCATGGTGCTGCCGCGCAATGCCAAATTGATCCAGGTCCTCGCCGACGCCGGTGAGATCGGCCGTATTCGCGACATCGACGTGCCGATCGTCGCCGATTGCGGCAGTCTACTCGAAGCCATGCTGGCGGCCTCGGCCGGGGCAAAATGGCCGGATTGGAGCAATTGGAGCAGGCACGCGACAGATGCCAAGCGCGTCTACGAACGCACGCTTCTCCAAGCCGACCTTGCAGGTGGCATCCATCCCTATCATGCGGCCCGAGCGGTGGTCGAAGCTGCGGGACCTGATGCGTCCTATATTCTCGACGGCGGCGAGTGCGGATTGTGGACGGCCCATGCCATACGGGTGAACCGTCCCGGCCAATACATCAACAACGGCTATCTCGGTCTGCTCGGTGCTGGAATGGGGTTTGCCATCGGCGCACAACTTGCCTTTCCCGATCGGCGTGTCGTTCAGATCGCGGGCGATGGCGCCGTAGGGTTTCACTTGCAGGACCTGGATACGATGGTCCGGCGCAAGCTACCGATCGTCACGGTCGTGATGAACAACCGGATCTGGGGCATGTCGCTGCACGGCCAGCAGCTGCTCTACGGAGACAATTATGATGCGATCAGCCGTCTCAGCGACGAGACGTCCTATGCCAGGATCGCAGAAGGGTTTGGTTGTTACGCCGAGACCGTCACACGCGCAGGCGACGTCGAAGCTGCTGTTCGCCGGGCTTTCTCAAGCGGACGTCCGGCGATGCTGGATGTACGGACCGATCCGGCATGCACCCATCCACGCATGAACGTGATGCTCAAGTCCGGATCGCAGGAAGACATCGTCATCCCGTATTACGAGAGCATCCCGTCCCGAAGCTAAGCCTCCAGCGCGGAGAAGCATGAATCAGTTTTCGTTCCGGACGGGTCAAACGCGACGCGGCAAGCTATGGTCGGGAGATTCTAGTGGTTCTGCGGGACCTATTGTCCGTACCCTATCTGTTACAGGCGGAGGCCACCGAGAGTGAGCCCGGACAATGGCGCGTTCGCCTCGAGTACCCCGAACTGCCCGGGTGCAGCGCGGAAGGTGCCGTGGTCGAGGATGCTCTGAGGGAGCTCGAACGCCGGCGCATCGAAATTATCGTTGGGATGGTCGAGCAGGGCAAGCGCCCGCCGGTCCCACGCGCGCCGCTCGAGGCCTCCGACCCGCTCTGGGCAGCGCGCGAGCTTGGCCTGGAGGCGCGAGTCGCAACGCTCTTGAACACCCCATCGAAACCATGACGGCGCAAGCGCCCACGGAGGAAGCCCATGCTCACCCACGAAGACAATGAGCGGCTCGTCAGGGTCGGAAAGGGAACGCCCCTTGGCGACCTGTTCCGCCTGTTTTGGATTCCGTTCCTGCCCTCCGCCGACCTTGCTTCCGACGGTCAGCCCAAGCGCATCCGGTTGCTCGGCGAGGATCTCGTTGCCTTCAGGGACAGTGAAGGGCGCGTTGGCCTGGTCGGCCAGGCATGTCCTCACCGCGGCGCGCCGATGGTGTTTGCGCGTAACGAAGATTGCGGCCTGCGCTGCGTCTACCATGGCTGGAAGTTCGACGTCACTGGCCGGGTGACGGACATGCCCGCCGAACCAGTCCGCAGTCGGCTCAAGGAGCGGGTGCGGGTCAAGGCCTATCCCTGCAAGGAACGCAACGGGATGATCTGGGCCTATATGGGGCCCGAGCAAATCGATCCGCCGCTGCCCAATCTCGAATGGAATCTGGTGCCGCAGGATCAGGTTCATATCTCGCTGCGTGTCCAGGAATGCAATTGGCTACAGGCCGTCGAGGGTGAGATCGACTCAGCCCATGCGCCATTGCTGCACGGCCGTCTCGACTCGCAGGGCACGACCAGCGCCTGGATTCAGAAGCGCGACCTCCGTCCGACCTTCGAATGTATCAAGCAAGACTTCGGGATGAGCATTGCGGCGCGGCGGAACTACGATGCCAACACGCTTTATTGGCGCGTCAATCAGTTCATGCTGCCGTTTTACACGCTCGTTCCACCGCTGTCGCCGTTTCCCGATCTGAGCGGCCATGCCTGGGTCCCGATCGATGATGAGAACACGCTCTGCATCATGTTCTCCTATCATCCGTCGAAGCCATTGCCGGCCAAGACCCGGCAAGTCTTCGCGGAAGGGCACAAGGGCCGCGAGAGTGGTCACGCCAGCCTTCATGCGCTGATCAAGCAGCCGGTCACGGTCCCGTACGCAGACTACTGGACGAAATACAATCCGCAGAACGAATTCCAGTTCGACTACGAAGCGCAGCGAACGACATGGTTTTCCGGCCTGCCGGGATTGTGGGTTCAGGACGGGGCCTGTCAGAGCGGCGTATCGCCGATCTTCGATCGCACAAAAGAGAACCTCTGCTCCAGTGATACCGGTATAGCCATGACACGGCGTTTCATTCTGGAGGCGCTCGGTGGGTATCGCGATCACGGCACCAAGCCCAAAGGCGTCACCGATCCAGACGTGTTCATGGTGCGAGCGGTGTCGTTGCGCCTTCCGCCCGAGGATTCGTGGGTCGATGTCGGCAAACCCTTCATGCGGGCGAGGCTTGGCGCCGACTTCGGCTATGAGGTGTGACGATGCTGCACCTTGGCACCGCTCGCTTTCCAGCCCTTGGCCTCGATGTAGGCCACCTTGCCGTCGGTCATTCCGACGAGGGCTTTTGTTTTGGAATCAAAGATGGAATCAAACGGGCGGGCCGGAATGGAAAAATCCTTGTGTGGCAACGGATTATTGCAGGGTTCGATCCCTCCCGCCCCAGCCAGCGCCCAAGCTGTTGAGTTCGCTATATAGACAGCTTCTATTTCCGTTAAGTTTTTCGGCGCGTTTGGAAATACAGGGTCTGAAGCTAGGCTGAGAATCGAACTGAACGGCTTCGCCCGTCATGCTGACCATGGACCCCATTCATTGCAAGGTGGCTTCTCGAATTGGAAACGCAAATATTGCGGGCCGACTCGCGTGACAATGCCCGAGCGCGCATAGCCCTGAATGTTGCCGAACTACTGCGCCCGTGACAGCATCCGGCGGAAACGGGCAAGTGCGACCGCCAGGAAGATTGCGCCAAGCACGACAATCGCGACGAGATGCGGCCAGACCAGGTCGATGCCGGCGCCCCTGCACAACACCGACTGCGTGAATTGCACGAAATGCACGGCCGGCGAAATCTGAATCGCGACCTGGAGCGGCTCCGGCATGGCTTCGAGCGGAGAGGCCCCGCCCGACAGCATGTTGAGGATGAGGAACACCGGGATCGCGAGCAGCGCGAACTGCGGCATGGTGTTGGCAATGGTAGCAAGCAGGATGCCGAGCGAGGCGATGGCGAAGAGATAGATCATCATGCCGGCGACGAACAGCGGAATCGAGCCTGCGATAGGCACGTGCAATATGCCCCTGATCACGATGAGCAGCGACAGCGTACCGAAGAACGCCACCACCAGCGCGTTGGCCCAGATCTTTCCGGCGGCGATCTCGTGCGCGCGGACGGGCATGACCAGGAGGTGTTCGATGGTACCCCGCTCGCGCTCGCGAATGACCGCCGCGCCGACCAGCAGAATGGTCAGCATGGTCAGGTTCTCCACCAGCGCATTGATGGCCATGTGCCAGAAGCCTTCCAGGTTCGGATTGAAGAAGGCGCGTTCGACGCTGCGCACCGGCAGTTCGCGCTCGATGCCGTGAGAATGCAGGTAATTCGCCGTTTCCTGCTGCAGGATCGAGGACACGTAGCCGGCACCGACCGCCGCCTGGGTCATGGCGGTCGCGTCGATGTTGAGCTGCACGGCCGGATCGCGCCCGTTCAGCACATCGGCCTGGAACCGCGCCGGGATGTCGAGCACGAACGCATATTGGCCTTCATCCATCAGCCGATCGACGGCCGAGCGATCGATCGCGACGGGCCTGCGGAAATAGGGCTGCAACAGCGCGTCCGCAATGCGGATCGACAGCGCCGAACGATCGGAATCGACAATGGCGATGGGCGCGTTGTTGACGTCGGTCGTGATCCCCGTCGACTCGCTGTAGACGCTGAAGGAGAACGAATAGACGACGAAAAAGGCCAGCACGACGTCGCTGGCGAGGCTCGCGAGCTCCTTGACGCCAAGGCGGAACACGTTGGAGAGCCAGCGGGTCACGTCAACCGTCCTGTTTGCGCAGCAACAGGCTCGCCGCCACGAGATAGGCAAGGCCGAAGGCGAGCAGGATGAGATGGTTAGGATAGAGCTCGACGAAGCTGCGCGCCTTGGTGATGGTGCCCAGTGAGACGTTCTGAAACCAGAGCGCCGGAAAGCTCATGCCGATGAAGCGGCCGCTGCCCTGCAGGGCGGCGGCCGGATAGAGATAGCCGGAGAAATTGATCGCCGGGACGGTGCTGACGATGGCGGTGACGATGATCGCGGCGACCTGGCTGCGCACGAAGACCGACACGAGGATGCCGAAGGCCGTGGAGGCGAAGACGTAGAGCAGGCCGCCCAGCGCGAGCGCGGCAAGCGAGCCCTTGACGATCACGCCGAAGGCAAGGCTCGCCAGCACCAGCAGGCTGACGAAGCTCGCGCAGCTGAAGAGAATGTAGGGCAGCTGCTTGCCGAGCAGGAACTCCGCCACCGTCGCCGGCGAGGCGTAGAGATTGGTGATCGATCCGAGCTCGCGCTCGCGCACCACGCCGAGGGCGGCGAGCATCGACGGGAACAGCACCATGAAGATCATAATCAGTCCGGGCGTCAGCGCGAATACGCTGCGGAAATCCTGATTGTAGCGAAAGCGCGGCTCGAGCTTGGCCGCCAGGAGGTCCGGCACCGCACCACCGGTGCGGCGGGCCAGATCCTCCACATAGGAGAGCACGATGCCGTCCACGTAGTTGCGCGTCGTCTCGGCACGGAAGGGCGTGGCACCGTCGAGGAAGAAGGCGACCTCGGGCCTGCGGCCGGCGACGAGGTCGCGGCCGAAGCCCGGCGGGATGTCGATCACCAGGCGCAGGTCGCCAGTGCGCAGACGGCGATCGACCTCCGTCTCGCTGTGCAGGGGCGTCATCTGGCTGAAATAGCGCGAGGCGGCGAAGCTCTCGACCAGTTGCCGGCTGTCGGCGCTATGGTCGCGATCGAGCACGGCGAAAGACAGGTTCTCCACGTCGAAGGTGATGCCGTATCCAAAGGTAAGAAGCAGCAGCAGCGGACCGAGCAGCGCAAAGCCCAGTCGCACCCAGTCGCGCAGCAGTTCGCGCATCTCGCGGTAGCTGAACGCCCACATGCGGCGCAGCGATGCCCGCAGGCTGGCAGTCGGCAGCGGACCGGCTGCCGCCGACGTCGTCCAGACGGCGTGCGACCCTTCATCGACCGTCCCGTCGGGATCGGCCTCTTCGAGATAGGCGATAAACGCGTCCTCCAGGCTGGCAGTGTCCTTGGCCTGCCGCAGCTCTTCCGGCGTGCCGACAGCAAGCACCTTGCCGGCGTGCATGAGGGAAACGCGGTCGCAGCGCTCGGCCTCGTTCATGAAATGCGTCGACACGAAGATGGTCACGCCGTCGCGCCGGGACAACTCGCCAAGCAGGCGCCAGAACATGTCACGCGCGGCGGGATCGACCCCGGAGGTCGGCTCGTCGAGAATCATCACCTCGGGGCGATGCAGGCATGCGGCAGCAAGCTGCAGCCGCTGCCGTATGCCGAGCGGCAGGCTCGGCGGTTTGCCGCTCGCCGCCTCGACCAGGCCGAAATGCTCCAGCGCCCGGTCGGTGACCCGCTTCACCTCCGTTTCGGGAATACGATAGAGGCGCGCATGCAGCTCGAGATTTTCGCGGACCGTCAGCTCCTCGTAGAGCGAGAAGCCCTGTGACATGTAGCCGACGCGCAGGCGCGTCGCCAGGTCGCCCGCCTCGACGGAACGTCCGAGCAGTTCGGCGCGCCCGTCGCTGACGTCGAGCAGGCCGGTGAGCATCTTCATGGTCGTCGTCTTGCCGCAGCCGTTCGAGCCGAGGAAGCCGAAGATCTCGCCGCGCCGGATGCTGAAGCTGACGTGATCCACGGCGACGAAATCGCCGAACCGGCGCGTCAGCCCCTCCGCCACGATCGCCGGCGTGCCGTCTACGCTCGGCGGCAGCGGCGCGATGGACGCCTCAGCCGCGACGCTGCCGCCGTGCAGCGCGATATAGGCCTGCTCGAAATGCTGGGTTCCCGTCTGCTTCAGAAGCTCGGTGGGAGCGCCTTGCGCCAGCACGCGGCCAGCGTCGATGGCGACGACGTGATCGAAGCGTTCGGCCTCTTCCATATAGGCGGTGGAAACCAGCACCGTGAGCTGCGGACGCTGGGCGCGAATGTCGTCGATCAGCCGCCAGAACTGCCGCCGCGACAAGGGATCGACGCCGGTGGTCGGTTCGTCGAGGATGAGCAGGTCGGGATCGTGGATCAGCGTGCAGCACAGCGACAGCTTCTGCTTCATGCCGCCCGAAAGATTGCCTGCCGGCCGGTCGGGAAACGGAGCAAGGCCGGTCGCTCTCAACAGTTGCTTGATGCGCGCCGCGCGCTCGGTCGCCGACTGGCCGAACAGGCGGCCGAAATAATCGATGTTCTCGGCGACCGATAGGCTCGGATAGAGATTGCGCCCGAGGCCCTGCGGCATGTAGGCGATGCGCGCCATGATGTCGTCGCGGTGCGCGCGCGAGGCGATGTCGCCGCCAAGCGTCCGGATGCTGCCGGCCTGCAGGCGGCGTACGCCGGCGATCAGCGCGAGCAGGGTCGATTTGCCGACGCCGTCAGGCCCGACCAGCGCCGTGGCGTTGCCGGCGCGGACGGACAGGCCGATGTCGGCCAGCGCCGTTACCTTGCCGTAGCGGTAGGCGACCTCGCTGACTTCAACTGCGAAAGGCTCAGCCGGCGACATTGGGCAGCCGGATGGCAAGCCAGGCGGGCCAAGCCGCGTTCGGAGTCACCTGGACATAGGCGTTGCCGCTGAGGCCGGCTTTGACGTAGTCCCGGTAGGTGTCGAGCAGCTTCGGGTCGATGGCGAGCTTGACGCGGTACATCAGCTTCTGCCGCTCGTTCTGCGTCTCGACCGTCTTCGGCGTGAACTGCGCCTCGGCAGCGACGAAGGAGACAGTGGCGGGGAATACGGCGTTCGGAACCGAGTCGAGCACGACACGCGCCTGCGAGCCGAGTGCGATCCGGCCGCTCTCGCCGGTCGGCAGAAAGACGGTCATGTAGACGTCGGAAAGGTCGAGGATGGTGACCAGGCGGCCGCCCGCGGCGACCACTTCGCCGGCCTGCACCAGCTTGTACTCGACACGGCCCGACACCGGCGTGTGCAATTCGGAATCGCTGAGCGTCGCCTCGATCTGCGCGACCTGGGCGTAAGCGGCCTCCCTGGCCGCATTGGCTTCGACCAGCGCCGCGCGTGCACCCTCGATTTGCGCGGCGGCGACGAGGCTTTGTGCCCGGCGCCGTTCGAGATCGGCCCTGGTTCCGGAGGACGTCTGCTCGAGACGGGTCGCACGCTGCATCTCGACCTCGGCGAGGTCGTACTCCGCCTTGCGGATGTTGATGTCGGCCTCAGCATGAGTGATGGCGGCGGCGGCGCGCTGAACTGCGGCCTTGGCGCCGGCAAGTTGTGCGCGCAGCTCCGCGGTATCGAGCGCGGCGATCAGATCGCCCTTCTGGACGGCATCACCTTCCTTGACGCGGACTTGCGCCACCCGCCCGGGCAATTTGGAGGCGATGTCGACGCGCGTCGCTTCGATGCGGCCGTTGGCGGTCGCAAGCCCGACAGGGGTTTGCACCGCCATCACCTGCGTCCAGTAGATATATCCGCCTGCAGCGAGCGTAAGCAGGGCGGCGATAGCAAACACTGCGGGGCCACGCATGTAGGGCGCCATAACTTTCTTAGATCAACGGTCCGATCGAATGCTCTCAATATCCTGAGATCGTCGGAACAGCCTTGAGTTAGCTCAATGAGGGCAGTTCTTGGCAGTGGTGGACTTGGCAATGATTTGCCCAAGATTGCCCAAGATTTGCCCACGCTTCCGACGCACTTGGCCATGCTGGCAAGCACTTTCAGGCGCTTCCAGTCGCCGGCATCGCCTGCGTGGGCACACTCGTACACAAGGGCGCGTGCCGCTTCGATCTGCATGGCCATGTCGGCGAGCATGAACTGGACTGCCTGAAACGCCGAGATCGGCTTTTTAAACTGCTTCCTTTCCTTCGCATAAGCGATGCAGGCGTTGAGTGCGCCCGCCCTGCGCCAGTCCGACGGACTGGGCGCCGATGGTCGGCCGGTTGAGGTCGAGCGCACGCATGGAGGCGCGGAACCCCTTGCCTTCCTCGCCGACGAGATTTTCCGCGGGGACCCTGACGTTGTCGAAGAAGATCGGCGTGTTGGGGGCTCCGCGAAAGCCCATCTTGCGCTCATGGCGTCCGAACGAAATGCCGGATATCTTCTTCGGTTCGACGATGAAAGCGCTGATTCCGTCTGCGCCATTGCCATCGCTGGTCCGCGCCATCACCACAATGTAGTCGGCAACGACCCGCGAATGGACATCAATAGCGAGCCGGCCGCAAAATGCGTCGGCTTTTTGTGTATGGAGCTAACGCAACTCGAGAGCGGCCGCCCGCATGGTGTCGCGCAACCATATCAGGCCGGCGTCATTCGAGCGGTAGCGGTGCCACTGGACGCATTGCTGCATGATCGGCAATGATACCGGCAGCTCGATGATGCGTATCGGAAGGCTTCGCTGCGCAAGCGGCGCGGACGGCCCGCTTGTTCGTACACGTCTCCGCTGGGCTTGCCGTGATCGGCATTCTCATCATGCGCATGGTTTGGCGGGCGGTTGATTCGCCGCCGGCAATTGAACGGACGGCTTTGGGGGCTTGGCTCGATCGTGCTGGTCGGCTCGTCCACTATGTCTCTATGTGCTTCTTATCGCGGCTGCCATTTCAGGAATCATGCTGCAATTTGCGGGTGGCGACTCTCTGCCGCTGTTTGGTGACCGGGCGTTCGCCCGTTCGAAGGGGGCTCATGAATTGATCGCCAATGCGCTGGTCATCCTCGCCGCGTTTCATGCCGCCGCGGCCCTCCTTCATCACAGGGTCTTCCGCGATCGAACACTCATACGCATGCTCCCTTTGGCTTGGCGCTCATAGAGTATCATCCTTCTTCGACGCGTGGGCGACTTGCCCGACACGTTCGGCCTATGCAGCGCTGCACGTTGCTGGGGCACGACCTAATCAATGATGCCGAATTCCGTCACCGGCAGTATCCAGTAGACCAGCCTGGTCCCCGCAAACGAGATCCGAAGCCGCTCAATGAGCCGCTCGGCATCGGTCGTTGGCAGGATAACCCGCACGACTACCTGATCGGCGTGCCCCTTCACGCGTTCAGCGGCGGTGTGCAATCGGACTTCGGGGCCATGACCCGCTGCATCCGATGCCGTAAATCCCGGCACCAGGTCGGTCTGCTCGCTAAGATAGTCGAACAGCTCATCGCGAAGGACGCGCGGTACGATCAGCGTGAGACAAACCCGCCTGTCGGTCATTTGGCTGCCTTGCCAGCGTTTCCGTAGCGCCGATACAGGATCGGCAGCAGGATCAGGGTAAGCAGCGTCGAGGACAAGAGCCCGCCGATCACGACGACAGCGAGCGGACGTTGGACTTCGGATCCCGGACCGGAGGCAAACAACAGCGGAATCAATCCCAGCGCCGTGATGCTCGCCGTCATCAGCACCGGCCGCAATCTTCGCTTTGCGCCCTCGACGACGATGAGGTGCTCAGCAAGGCCATGGGCGCGGAGCTGGTTGAAATAAGAGACCAGAACCACGCCATTGAGGACGGCTATGCCGAGAAGCGCGATGAACCCGACCGATGCCGGAACCGAGAGATATTCGCCGCTCGCAACCAGCGCGAACACGCCACCGATCAGAGCGAACGGGATATTGACCAGAACCAGCAGGGCTTGGCGCACCGAGCCGAATGTGGTGAACAGCAGCACGAAGATGAGGCCGATTGCGACGGGCACCACAATGGATAGCCGCGAGGCAGCGCGTTGCTGGTTCTCGAACTGTCCGCCCCAGGTCAGCCGGTAACCATTCGGAAGCGGCAGCTCGGTGGCGACCTTCTGCCGGGCTGCTTCGACGAAGCCGACCATATCGCGGCCCCGAACGTTGGTGCGAACCACGCTCATTCGGTTGCCCTCTTCGCGGTCAATCTTCACCGGACCGTCGACGCGCTGGATTCGTGCGACCTGCGATAGCGCAACATGCTGTCCGGAGGCGAGGGTCAACGGAAGGCTCGCCAGCAGCGTCGGCGCCTCCCGCGTCAACTCGCTGCCGCGGACCAGAATTGGCGTCCGGCGTCCTTCCTCGAGCGCTGTCCCGATCGTCCGGCCCTCGATCTGGGTGCGGAGTGCATTGCCGATCGAATCGACCGTCAGTCCGAGCCGACCGGCTTCCATCCGGTTTACGGCGACCGTATAATACTGGGCCCCTTCGTTGAGTGTCGTGTAGACGTCCTCGGCCCCCTCGATGCCGGACAGAATGGCCGACAGTTTCGCTGCGATTTCGTTAAGCCGCGCGATGTCGGGGCCGAAGATCTTGATGGCGACATCGCCGCGCACTCCGCTGATCATCTCCTGCACGCGCATGTCGATCGGCTGGGTGAAGCCGAGTGATATGCCGGGAAAGCCGGCCAGCACCTCGCGAAGGTTCTGCAGCAATGTCTCGCGATCGCTGGTCTGTCTCTCCGTGGCTGGCTTGAGCACCAGGAATGTGTCGGTCTGATTGGGCCCCATGGGATCGAGGCCGAGTTCATCCGATCCGGTCCGGGCGATGATGCTGGCGACATCCGGCACCCTCAACAGCGCGGCCTGTAGTCTTGCGTTGATAGCGAGCGACTCGTCGAGATTGACTGAAGGGAGCGTCTCCACGCTGACGATGACGTCGCCTTCATCCATGGTCGGCATGAAAGTCTTGCCGAGCCTTGTATAGGCAAAGCCCGCAGCGATGAGCCCGATCAGCGCTGCGGCGATTACCTTGCGCTCATTGTTCAACGCCCAGCCCAGAGCAGGTGCGTACACGCGCTGCGCGGCGCGGATCAGGAGGGGATCCCGGTGCGACGCGGACTTGAGCACGAATGAGGTTGCAACCGGGATGACGGTAAGCGCAAGCAACAGCGAACCGGCCAGCGCGAAAATGATCGCGAGGGCAACGGGAATGAAGAGCTTTCCCTCCAGCCCCTGCAACGTCAGCAGCGGCACGAAAACGATGATGATGATCAGGACGCCGGAGGCGACCGGCTGCAGGACTTCACACACTGAACGGAACACGAGATGGAGCAGCGGCGAGGTCTTGCCGGATTCGTGCTTGGCGAGGTTGCCGACGATATTCTCGACCACAACCACGAGCGCATCGATTAGCATACCGATCGCGATCGCAAGCCCGCCGAGACTCATCAGATTCGCCGACATCCCCACTGCGCGCATCATGATCAGAGCAATGACGATGGCGAGAGGAAGGCTGAAAGCAATCACCAGCGAGGCGCGCCAGTTGCCGAGGAATAGCAACAGCAGCACGATCACAAGCACGGTCGCTTCGCCGAGCGCTCGCACCACGGTGCCGACGGCGCGGTTGACCAGATTGCTGCGGTCATAAAACACGTTGATCGATACGTTTTTGGGCAACGACGGCTGCAACTCGGCAAGGCGCGCCCGAACATCGCGGACAAGCTGGCCCGCATTGGCGCCGCGGAGGCCGAGCACCAGTCCTTCGACCGTCTCGCCGCGGCCGTCGATGGTGACGGCGCCGTAGCGGGTCAGTGCGCCGATCTTGACGCGCGCCACGTCGCTGACGCGAATTGGGATGCCGTCGCGGGTGTCGACAACGATGGTCCGAATATCGTCGATTCCGCGGATGCTGCCTTCGATCCGCACCAGCGCGCTATCTTCGCCCTGGTTGACGCGGCCCGCGCCGTCATTGCGGCTGTTGGCCTCGATGGCGCGGCGAAACAGATCATAGGAGATGCCGCGCGCGGCCAGCGCATCGTTGCGCGGCACGATCTCGAAGGCGCGCACGTAGCCGCCGAGTGCGTTGACATCGGCGACGCCGGGAACGGTGCGGAGCGCAGGACGTATCACCCAATCGAGCAGGGTCCGTCTTTCAGCCAGCGAGAGCTCGGGGCTATCGATGGTGAACATGAACATCTCGCCCAGGGGACTCGTGATCGGAGCAAGTCCTCCGCTCACACCTTCGGGGAAATCCCGCGAGATGTTGGACAGCCGTTCCGAGACCTGGTTGCGGGCCCAGTAGATATCCGTGCCGTCCTCGAAATCGACTGTGATATCGGCTAGCGCATATTTGGTGGTCGAGCGCAGGACTTTCTTGTTCGGCAAGCCAAGCAACTCGAGCTCGATTGGGACCGTGATGCGCTGCTCGACTTCCTCGGGGGTGAGGCCCGGGGCCTTCATGATGATTTTCACCTGAATCGGCGAGACGTCCGGAAAGGCATCGATCGGCAGACTGGGCAGAACGACGGCGCCGGCGCCGATCAGCAGCAATACGCTCAAGATCACGAACAGACGCTGCGAAAGCGCGAATGCGACCAGGCGCGAGAGCATTTTACTGCCCTAAACCCGAGAGAATGCCGCGAAGCGCCGAGATGCCGCCGATCGCAACTTCATCCCTGTCGGTGATCGGGCCGGATACGACGACATGGTCCTGATCCTCCGCGACAAGCGTGACCGGAACGAGCCGGAAGCCGCCCTCGATGGTGACGAACACGGAGGTTTGCTCGCCGCGCCGGACCAGCGCGCTGTACGGAATTTCCCAGGCGCTTTCGCCCGCGGACAGGAAGCTGATGCGGACTGCGGCTGTCTGGCCGGGATGCAACTCGCCATTGTTTGGGATTTCCGCGCGCACCAAAATGGTCTGGGTCGCGGCATCGGTGGTCTCGGAGACCAATACCACCTTGCCTGGTGTGGCATAGCCTTCGATCTCGACCTTAGCGCCGGTGCGTATCGCCCGGATGTTCGACGCCGGAATTGCGATTTCGGCCCACAACGGCGATAGCCGCGCGAGCTTTACGAGCGGTGCGGATTGCTCAAGCCGCTGGCCCGGCGACACCGCGATGTCGACCACGGATGCAGCTTGTGGAGCATTGACCGTTAGCGTTCCGGTAATCGACGCTTCGTTGGTCAGCCGCGAAATCGCCTCATCTGATAGTCCGCTCAGCCGCAGCATCTGTCGCCGCTCGGCGACAACGATGCTGGCCTGCCGTGCCTCGGCCTGGCTTGCCTCCAGCACGCGTTGCGGTATGGCCTTGCCTTCGAACAGGTCCACGTTCCGTTTGAGTTGCTGCGAGGCGAGGACTTCCTGTGCGACCGCATGCAGATAGTCGCGCTGCTGAGAAACGAATCCCGGGCTTTCCAGCGTGACGAGAGGCTGGCCGGCCGAGATGCGGTCGCCGCGCCCGACCGACAGATTGATGACCATGCCGGCAATAGGCGCGCTAACGACCCACAATTGCGGCGTTGGAATGACGATTTGTGCCGGATAGGGCAGCGTCTGGTCGGTGCGGCTCGAAACCGGATGCGTCACGCGCACTCCGATATTTCGAGCCTGTGCCTCGCTCAGTTTCACCTCATCCTGCGCCATCGACAGGGAAGAGAATAGGCTGAGTGCAAACGCGAGTAGGGTGGTGCCTGTAATGTTGCGAGCGGCGCTCAGAACAAGCTTCCCGAAATGGAGTTGCATGACCGATGTGCCTTCTCGCCCAGCGCCCAGAAACTCCCCATGATCTCAGTCTTGCTTACTCGTACCAACGCATTGGTGAATTGATTTGCATCAAGCGACTAAAGCTTTCTCATCACCGACCGCTTTGCAGCACGCGAGGTGCGGCTAACCTCTCGACCCGGTTGCCGGGGCTATCGAGAGCTTCGGTTTGATTTCCCTCAATCTACGCGCGGCCACATAGGCTGCACTTTTCTGTGTACCTCTGTGGAGACGACAGAGACCAGCTAAAATTGCCCCAATTTTTGCAAGTGGTCTTGTTGCCGTGCTCGGGCTCCAGCAGCCAGCGCTCTCGCATGGCGGCGTCGCCCAACATCCCTGGAACCCTGCGCATCTCCAGATGCCGCCCCCTGAAATCAGGACGGACGTGCTGAAATGGAGCGATGTATGCGGTGGCCCAGTAGCGGCGGCGCAGCGCTTTGCCCTTTACCTGAGCGTTCCGAATGCCCGGTTTGTAGCTTCATTTTGATGATTTTCGTTGCCGTAATAAGACGGCTCTTTGCGGCACGGCGGGATGCTTGCACGATGTGTATGTCTCGACGAGGGGACGGTATAGGCGTGTACTTGCAGTACATGCCTATGGCATCCGGCTATCGTCTTTCCACAACATCAGCGCGTTGCGTCGCGCCCCATTGCCAGGCCCAACGTTGGCAAGTGCGGACCCTTGATGTGCCCCATTCATGCATAGCCGGCCTTTCGATCACATGGTTCGGAAAATTCAATCACGCCAGGCCGAGGTTGCGCACCAGCATATAGATCGCTACCACGAAGATGAGCACCGCAAACACCACGTTCAATGCACCTTTACGCCCTGCGAGCGATTTGGCGGAGCGGGCGCCGAGCAGCCCGCCTAGAACGCCGCCGGAGACAAGCAATGCGGCAAGATACCAATCCACGAGGCCGGACAGTGCATAGTTGGCCGCCGTGGTCAGACCGAAAGCGGTCACCGCCACAAGGGAGGAGCCGACCGCATAGATGATCGGCATGCCGGTCGCGACGATCAGCGCCGGCACGATCAGGAAGCCGCCACCGATGCCGAAGAAGCCGGACAACGCCCCCGCGACGAGCCCCGAAGCCAGAAGCTTCGGCAGGTTCTCCCGGTTGAGCCGCACAGACGGCTCGCCGACGCCGGAGCGACCCTTCAGCATCAGCGCGCCCACTACCATCATGACGATGGCGAACAACGCCAGCAGCTTCTCGCCTTCGACGATCTTGCCGAGGGTCGATCCGAGGAAGGCGCCCGCTACGCCTGCGAGTGAGAATACGGCGGCGCAGCGCCACTTCACGTTGCCGGCTCGGCCGTAGTTAACGAGGTTCGCAGCGGCATTTACCGCGACGGCAATGGCGCTGGTACCAATCGCCACGTGCGGGTTCGGCACTCCGACCAGATAGACGAGTAGCGGCACGGCCAAAATCGAACCGCCACCTCCGACCAGCCCCAGCGAAAACCCGACCAACGAACCAGAGCCGAGGCCGAGCGCGGCTTGGGTCAGCGACAGCATGGTGGGGACTCCTCATTTTCCGATGTTACGCAACTCGTGCGGACGAGCCGTAGACGGCGCGGTTCCAGGGCGCCCGCATCAGAAGGCGGGCCATGCCGCAAAAGCCGGTTACGCCGGCCATGATCAGCCCGGAGCCAACGAAGGCAGGCACGGCAAAGAACCACGGTGACACGAACAGGCCAAGCAGCGTACCCACAACAGCAAGACTGCCGGCCGCAATCTGCACCTGGCGCTGAAGCTCCAGCGGCTGGCGCCGGTCGCTCACGACGGGCAGGCCCGCCTTGCGCCAGGCGTCGAGTCCGCCTTCGACGATGAAGGCCTGGCAGTTCCCACCGAGTTTCCCCGCGAGCCGCGGCGCGTTCGCCTGAGTGCGGGCACCACTCTTGCAGTGGAAAACCACCGGCTTGCCCTGATGCACCGCGAGGTCGGCCTCGTCGAGCTTCGACAGGGGGAGGTGCTGCGCACCGGGGATCTTCGCGCGGGCGTGCTCGTCGGCTTCGCGGATGTCGATCAGGAGGGCGCCGTTATCGAGAAGACGACGCGCCTCGGCTGGCTTGATTGTGGGTAGCGACATGATTAGTTCCTCTACTTTCCTTTAAGGTTCTTCGGCTTCCCGGGCCTGCAATAGAGCCTGTGCAGCGTGGCAAAGAGTTGCTCGATGCGCGGATCGGCGATGCGGTACCAGAGCGTCTGGCTTTCGCGCCTGAAGGCGACGAGGCCTTCCTCGCGCATCCTTGCGAGATGCTGCGACAGAGCCGATTGCGAAAGGCCTACGGCCCCTGCGAGGGCGCTCACGTTGCTCTCGCCGCATTCGACGAGCTGGCACAGGATCATCAGCCTGCGCTCGTTGGCGAGCGCGCGCAGAACGCCGGCGACCTCAACCGCCTGTTTCTCGAAAGCGTTCGTATCGAGGGTTCGGGACGCCACTGGCCGCCACTCCGTGTTTTAGGTATTGCTTATTTAGCGTTTACTAATATATTGTCAATAGCAACCGAACCGATCTATCAGGAGATTTATGCATGTCACGACAACCCGTCATCCGCGCGTTCTTTGACGAGCCGACCAATACGGTGAGCTATCTGGTCGCCGATGCCATAACGAAGAAGGCCGCCATCATCGACCCGGTGTTCGACTACGACCATAATTCGGGCGAGGTGGACACGCGTTCGGTCGAGGCGATGCTGAAGTCGGCCGAAGAGGCCGGCTACACGGTCGAATGGGTGCTCGAGACGCATGCCCATGCCGATCATCTCTCGGGCGCCCCTTTTATCAAAGCGAAGACCGGAGCCCGTATCGGCATCGGCGAGCACATCAAAGACGTGCAGCGCATCTTTCGGCCGATATTCAACGCCACCGACCTGAAGACCGATGGAAGCGACTTCGACCGTCTCTTCCGGGACGGCGAGCGCATCAAGATCGGGGAACTCGAAGTGGAGGTGATCTACACACCAGGGCACACTCCCGCCGACGTCTCTTACAAGATCAAGGATGCCGTGTTTGTCGGGGACACCCTGTTTATGCCGGACTACGGCACGGCGCGGGCCGACTTCCCCGGCGGCGACGCGCACAAGCTGTACCGGTCGATCAAGCGGCTCCTGGCGCTGCCGCCCGAGACGCGGCTTTTCATGTGTCACGACTATAAGGCTCCGGGCCGCGACACCTACGCTTGGGAGACGACCGTGCGCGAGGAGCGCGAGAAGAACGTCCAGGTCAAAGACGGCATCTCGGAAGATGAGTTCGTGGCCATGCGCCAGGCGCGCGACGCCAAGCTCTCGGCGCCGAGGCTGCTGCTGCCTTCGATCCAGGTCAACATCCGCGCGGGAAAATTCCCGCCGGCTGAAGCCAACGGCGTGCGCTATCTCGCCATTCCCGTGACGCTGAAGGGTGGAGCCGAGACCTGCGTTTAAGCGCAGGTCTATACGTCTGCGGCTCTCTGCTGCACCATATCATCCGAAAACTCCGCGGAAGCGTCAGGGGACTCACAGTGCCCGCGGGGACATAAAGGTCGCATATTGACCTGCATCAAACTGAACCAAACCGCAGACCGCTAGTAAGGTACATTCGAAAACGGCAATGGGAGCAGGATATGGTCACCAATCGCCTGAAGTGGCTGATGATTGCCGGCCTTACTGTTGGATTTGCTGGTGCGACTCAGGCTGAAGACATCGACATCGGTAAGTCAGAATTTCAGTCTTCATGCGCGAGCTGTCATGGTGCGGATGGAAAGGGCAAAGGACCTGTCAGCGAGCAGCTCAAAGTACAACCTTCCGATTTGACGACGTTGGCCAAAAGCAACGGCGGGGTTTTTCCAACGAAGGCTGTCTATGAAACCATATATGGATCGAAGAAAGTTCCCGCTCACGGTACCCGTGAAATGCCAGTTTGGGGAGAACGATTCAATCCCATTATCAATCTGCCTCACGCTGTTGATCCCTATTATTGGCGAATGGCCGGGCCAGAGAAAAGCCCGGAAGTTGTTGTGCGGACGCGCATCCTCGCTGTTATCGATTACTTGAACCGCATTCAGCAAGAGTAGCAGCCGACAGGCATCGGATTGCATCGTCCCGGCACGGACAATGGCGGCATAATCACATTCGTGCGCACTCCGGAGCGGAAGTCCCTCGACCCGTTTCTTGATAACGGACCGGTGCTGGCCGGCGAGATCCCTCATGTCCGCGCTATTGGAGCCCGCGGGCCATGGCATGGCGCACTGGTCGCCAAATAGCGTGCCGCGTCCCATGGATTCCTGACCGCCCTGGCTACCATCGTCCGCGTCTCGGTCGCTCTCGTCAGGACAAGGCCGACTTTGGCGGTGCGGACTGATGCTACGCGCTCCACGAAGTGTGCCAACTTTGTGTAACGCTGATGAGCGCCACTATTTGAGGCTTAAAATGTAGTCTGCCATATCCGCGACCTCAGCCCGATTTAGCGATACACTAGGCATGCTCGGATGAGGTTGGAGGAGGAGAAATGCGAGCTTGTTCGCGTTGAAGTCGGGCGTTCTCGCCAAGTAACTGAATGGTGGTGCCTGATCGGTTGCGCTACCTTGCCCAAGCTCTACTAGGTGGCAGCTAGCGCACCAGCGATTTGCGATCTCCTTACCGTTGTTAGGATCAGCAGCGAATGTCGGCGGGACCATAGCCACGATGAACGATCCCAAGAATAGCAATCTGAATGCTGCTAGCATGTGTCTGCTCCTGACATGAAGGCGGTAAATTCCCCTAGATGCGGTGGTCAGCCTTCGTGCTCGCGAGCGCCTTCGGAAATGGCGTGTTCTGCTTCCGACGCCAGGGTGTAAAAGGTGCTCGGCTAGGCGTGCGTACAGTTCTCGCTTGCTCGCATCGGTCGCGAGCCTGCTGATCAGGACGCAGTCCAGCGCCTCTTCTTGCAGTTTCTCTAGTTGCGTTCCGATGTCCTTCATTTCCCAATCCACAAATACATACGTGAAATGGGCCCTTGATGCAGCCGCCTTACGGCTTCAGTGATTGCAGACCGGAAGATAACAGCAAGTTCTTCATGTGCGACGTGACAGGGCCGCCATTGGGACCGGCTGGAGAGCGCAACGCCTCGATGCTGTAGGTGATAATGCTGAACGCCCACAGTAAGGCTATGACGGAAAGAATCCATTTGAAGTCGGAGTTGATTGAGAAGTTTACCGCTGTCATCAGTCCGATGGAGGCAGCACCCGCCGCTCCGGCTGCAATGGCCGCGGTTGTACGATGCTCGCGATAGGACGTTTGCGCCAAGGCAATCGTTAGGATGCCGCAGCCCACGATGTGACCGCCAAGCACGCGGAACACGTGTGCCAGCCAGACCTTCAGGTTGGGTACAGTCGCATTTATCTCGGCGGAAGACGCAGCAAGAAAGCGGAGGTCTTCCGGCAGGAGCGGAGGACGAACGAACCAGAAGTAGCTCCCTACGATTATGAGGGATAGGCCGAACGTTAACAGCAGAAGCGAAGACACGGTCCAGTTGCTGCCGGTCCGGCCTTCCTCGCAACTCACATCGGCAGTGGTCGACATATCTGCCTCCCGTTTCTGCACGCAGATATGATCACGTATCCGCGGCCGCAAATTGATCCACGTCAAACAGCTACCGTTGCGGTGCCGCGATCGCCTTTGTGTTCTTCTTCAATCTCTGGCCGCAACTGATCGCGACTGTTCCGTGGCAGAGCTATGCGAACTAACTAACTCCGACAGCAACTTCATGGAGATCGAGAATGAGCAGCTTCAAACTGTTTGCGGTTGTAAGTGTTATGACGTGCTTCGCGCTTCCCGCGGTGGCTCAGACCGGCTCTGGGCAGGGCCAGGGTGGTAGCGATCACCACTCTGGCGGGCCCAAATCGGAGATCCCGTATCACCCCGGTGAGAAAAAAACTGTCGGTCAAAATAAAGCTACCTCGAGCGGAAGCCACCAATATTTTGGTGGGCCGAAATCTGAAGTGCCCCATCACATTGGGCCTAAGAAGGAATGAGGGCAGACTCCCAGGCCATTTGTGCAGTGGCACCGGCCGCATGTGCAGCCGCGTTGGAAAAGACGGTTGAAGTATGCTTGATGATCGGCACGTACTTGATGACAAGGCCAGGCAACAAGAAGTGGCAGGCATGCCACGACCGATGTTTAGATGGACTTGGCCTCCATCCGACCGCCCTGGCCTCTATCGGCGCTGTATGAGAAAATGCTTGGAGCCAAATGCCGATTACTAGCTGAACGTTTGATCGCGGAGTCTCGAAATGGATGCTGCAACCGCCCAAAAACTTATAGCGTTAGCGATTTCCATAGACAAAACGATTGGGGCTATATTGGTTGAGGTCGAAAATATCAGCGACGATCAAGAACGGACGCGCTACAAGCGCGCAATCGAGGATATAATGGGCTATGTTGCGCGGGACCTAATTTTTCCTATTGTTGACCAGCACCCAGAGCTAGATCCTGATAAATGAATTACGGGGACGGAACATTAAATCATGTATTTCGTAATTTTGATCTTTTCTCTTTGGGAGCCGGACTCAATTAAGCTACGCGCGCACGATCGCTTCCCGTGACCGCGGCCTGGCAGACAGGGTCGGCAACCGCACCGCCGACATTCTCGACGATGGCACGACGACCACGACGAAGTCGCTGGCCTATGCCACCAACGGCAACCTCCATGTCGGGACGGCGCAAGGCTCCACCACGCTGCGGTCGGTGGTCAATGACGCGGCCGGCAACATGCTGACGGACAGTACGCATCCGAGCAGCGCCGCTGAATTTCTCGTTGTGAGTATTGGCTCGGATTGAGCGGAGAGGCAGAGCAAGAAAATCTTGTTCTGCCTCGGCTTCTGCGCGTGAAGTTGTGGAATCTGGCTGCTTCGGTTTGCTGCGGATCGTCACGATTTGTGTCGGACAGCTTCGTTTTGACGGTCTTATGGCGCAAACGCGACCTCTTGGGAGGCAGATAGCTTTTTCCCAGCAACATCAACCTCTACGCCCGATGAGCGCCTGTCGGCGGCCAAAACCAGCACTCCTGCTGCGCAGGATGTCGGCTTTTTCCAATCTGCTCTTGGCGACTAGGGGTGCGAACGCGAGATACGCTCGAACGCCAGGCTGGTCGCGACGCCCAAAAGCGCCCAGAACAACAGGCTGGTGAGCGTCACCACGACGATAAATCGGTGGGACAGCGCCGCAGGGACCGCGCTGTGGGATTCCGGAGCCAGCGGTGCACCGATCAGATGCGGCAGCGCGATCAGGGCCAGACCGAGAACCGCGGACCAGGCGGCGGGGATGAGAGCCAGCAGGCCAAGCCCTCCTGCGGTGGCGGCGGCGGTCGCGATCCACCAGGTCTGCCGTGCCGTCAGATCAGCCACCGGCATACCGGGTAGTTCGGGCGGCAGGCCGAGCCCGGGGGCCGCTGTGAAAACGACAAAGCCGGCAAGGCCCCACAACAAACCCTCCCGCCACGTCACGTGCCGGCCCCGGATCGCATAAACGCCGGTGAGCAGCAGCGCAAAACCGATCGCGGTCAGAATATTGGCGCCGACCGTGAAGGCGTTGCGCTGAAAACCTTCCTCGGGCTCCCATTCGCTCTCGGGATGATGGGCCTTGTCCTGATCGTTGGCGGGAGAGGCGTGGCTATGCGCTGCCGGAGCGGCGGCGGCCTTGCGTTCGTAGACCTCGCTCTGCTGGATCAGCGGCACGGTACCGAAGAACTGCGCAATCGAAATAACGATGCCGACGATCAGGCCGGCCAGCGCGGCTGAAAATACGATCGACCTGAAAACCGGCATTTGTCGTCAGTGACAGGGAAACGCATTGGCGTGGCGGACATCGTGCGCGGCATTATGAACCGCGCTGATGTGCGAGAAGCCGACCACGCCGACGATGAATAGCCCCAAGGCCATCGCCAGCACAGCTTGGGCAATGGTGTTCGAATCGATAGCGCTGGCGGGGGTGTGGGCGGTCTGGGATTGCTGCATGTCTAGCCTCGGCGAAGATGTTCATTTTTAGCCCAGAAAGATTGGGAGCGCGACCTCAATTTTTCAGCTGCCGGGAGACGTCCCGGCTCGTCAGGTGGAAATTCGCCGTCGCGGCCACCTGCGTCCGCTGCAATTTTGCACGGGCCGCCGCCTGAAACGCCTCCTGATGAGCGTTGAAGAATTCGATGCATTGTCGCGGCGACGGCATGGCCCGTAACAAGGTGCGGAACGCCCGACGATGCACCATGCAGAAGCCATCGTGTGCCTCCGGCTGAAAGGCCAGCGCGTCGATGTCATTGCGCCAAATGGGTGGTCTGCTTGACGGCATCAAACGATCTTCAGTGTGGCGCTGCGGCAACTTGCGCGGCTCGCTGTCCGCCAAGGAGGGCGGCGGTCGATTGACTCTTTACACGATCCGATGCCAGTTGCGATCGGTGGTGCCCGCAAGGGCTAACCAAGGGAATGCGGTGCGTGCGCGCGAGTGCATAAATCCGCGGCTGCCCCCGCAACTGTAGGCGGATAGCTGACGGCCATAATATGCCACTGGGGACGGACAAGGTCTCTGGGAAGGTGGCCGGAAGCGACGACCCGTGAGCCAGGAAACCTGCTGCCAGTCATGGTCAAGCGCGAACGCGTCGGGCGGGGTGTTCCGATGTCGCAAGAGTAGCTGAAGCATCTGCCGCTTGGGGCGAGGGCAGAAGGCGGCGGCAACCGCGCTGGCGGAGTGTTTTGTCGCCATCGAGCCGTTCAGTGTTCAATCTTATCACCGGTCATTTTTCCCGCCATCGGCAGCCCATGGTGCGCGATCCACGTCGTGGGGGCGCGTTCAAGCGATATTTGCAAACGTCGGCAGTCCCGCTTGGTCTCCTGGCCTTCCTCGCCTCGGGGGCGATGGATGCCTGTATGGCGCAAACGATGGCGCAAGCCGGAAACAAGCCCGACGGCCTTGGGCCGATCGTCGTGTCGCCGCCGCAGCGCAAGCCGGTCCGCCGCGCCGAGCCGGGAGCGCGGCGAACTCAGAATCCTGCGCGCATTGCGGGGCATCCTCGCCCGCAAACGGCCGTGGCCGCTCCGGCTGCAACCGATGGATCACGGCCACCTCAAACCCCGCTGGGCACAAACGCCGTGACCGAAGTCGGCTCGCGTCTCGGTCTTACGGCCCGCCAGACCCCGGCGACGGTCGAAGTCATCGACAAGCAGGTCATTGACGACCGCGGCCTACGGACGACGACCGATATCGCAAAGGCGGCGACCGGTGTGGTCGGCGGCGATGCTCCGGGCGCTCCGGCCATATTCTCGATGCGCGGCTTTGCCGGCGACCAGATCAACACGCTGTACAACGACATCTGGATCGGTCCCTCGACCATGACGGGCCGCCCGATGGATACGGCCAACCTCGAGCGGGTCGAGATATTGAAAGGCCCGTCCTCGCTGTTGTCGGGCATCGGTGCCACGGGTGGCGCGGTCAATTATGTGACCAAGGCGCCGCACACCGGGCCGATCGTCAACGAGGCCTTCACCGGCTTCGATTCGTTCAGGGGCTACCGCGCCGGATATGGTTCCGGCGGCAGCACGCTGGTCGATGGGCTGGATTATCGCTTCGACATCACCCATTCCAACAATGTCGGCTTCATCGACGATACCTATTCCAGGCTCAGCAATGTGTCGGGCCAGCTGAATTATCGCGTCACCGATAATTTCAAGATCTGGGGCGCCGCCGAATACAAGCAGGACAAGGACCGGTTCTATTGGGGAACGCCGTTGGTGCCGGCCAACGCGCCGGGTATCGTTCCGACCAGCGGAATAGTCTCGGGGCTGTGGACCAATTACTATCTGAACGGCCACACCGGGGCGTTGAACCCGGTGACGATCGATGCCCGGACCCTCAAGACGAACTACAACGTGCTCGACAACCACAGCGGCGCGCAGGAGCTGTGGCTGCGCAGCGGCTTTCAGTGGGATATTACGAGCAACATATCGCTCAAGAGCCAGGTCTACGGCTTTGATGCCCATCGCCACTGGTTCAACAACGAGATCAGCTCGTTCGACGATTCCGGTCCGAACAATGTCTACCGCGAACGGCTTGCGCTCGATCATGCTCAGAGGCTTTACGGCAATGTCACCGACCTGACGATCAATTCGAACATCGGTGGGATGGACAACAGGTTCGTGGCGACGGTCGCGGCGAGCAGCCAGCAATTCAACGTTTCGCAGGATACGCTGTTCTTTTCGGACACGGTCAACCTGATCAATCCGGACCGCGGCCTCTATGGACCGCGCAGCGACGAGAAGATCTACACCCACCTCGACAAGGCCTCGCTCTCGTTCGAGGACCGGCTGAAGGTCACGTCGACCTTCGCCCTGATCGGCGGCATCCGCTTCGAGGACATCGAGCTGTCGCGCACGCGATATTCGCCGGCCGGCGTGCTGCGTTCCGACAGGGGATATCCGTTCTCGACGACCTTCAATCCCATCACCGGCCGCGTCGGCTACACCTGGGAAGCCGTTCCAGGGATCATGTTCTATAGCCAGTATGCGACTGCGGCCGACCCGACGGTTGCAAACATCTTCATCCTGGCCCCGACGGCGCCGCTGCGGCTGACGACGTCGCGGACCTATGAGACGGGCGTCAAGCTCGTGTCGGCCGACAAGCGGCTCGAATTCGTCGTGTCCGCCTTCGACATCGAGCGCAAGAATGTCTACGTCCCGGAAAGCGGGATCGTTTTCAACCTCGCCGGCAAGATTGCATCGAAAGGCTTTGAAGTCGCCGCGGCGGCAAATCCGTTCGGCGGGTTGAAGCTGTGGGGCAACGCCGGGTTTGTTCACTCGCGGTTTGTCGATTTCAGCTATATCGATGGCAACGGCGTCTTTCAGTCGTATTCAGGCATGACGCCGCCCAACGTCCCAAGCTTTGTCGCGAATGCAGGCGCATCCTATCGCTTTGAGACGACATGGCCGGTCGAAATCGGCGCCTCGCTGCGCCATGTGGGAGACCGGTTCAATTTCCAGGATAATCTGGTTACCATGAACAGGTACACGACCGTGGACGCCTACGCCTTCGTCGATATACCGAAATCGGTGTTCAATGGCGTGGACCGGACCCGGCTCTCCTTCCGCGTCAAGAACCTCACCAACAAGCTCTACGCGTCGTGGGGCGATCCCGGATACACGGATCAGATCATCCTCGGCGCGCCGCGCAGCTATGAGGTGGCCGCATCGTTCAAATGGTGAAGCCCGGCATCATACAGGCGCCATGCCTCCATGTTTGCGCGCTCAGGGCGTTGTCAGGTGTTGCGTCCGGCCTGGACAGTTTCGATCTCTTGACCCTGTTGTCGCCGGATCACCGGAGCGAGGACCATCGCGCGCTTGCCTGCGAGCGGCATCGGGAATTGTCGTTTCATGACATCACGGAGGCGAGGCCGGGCCTCGTCGCGCCCGACAGCGCAATGGTGCGGGCGATCCTCGATTTCGGACGCGAGGCGGCCGACCGCGCCATGCTGATCCATTGTTGGGCCGGCATCAGCCGCTCAAGTGCTGCGGCCTATGCGATCGCTTGCGACCGCAATCCCGGCTTCGAGCGCGACATCGCCGAGGAATTGCGCCGCCGTGCGCCGTCGGTGACGCCGAACCGGTTGATGGTGTCGCTGGCCGACGATTTGCTCGGGAGAGGTGGACGGATGGCCGAGGCGATCGATCATATCGGCCGCGGCGCCGATGCTTTCGAAGGCGAACCTTATCAACTGCCGTTGTCGTGGCCTATCGGATGATGGCGGCGACGCCGAGCAGGAATCCGACCTCGAACACCTGCTCGATGGCGCCAAGGACGTCGCCGGTGTATCCGCCGATCAGCCGTCGCGACCATCTCGCGAGCGCTGCGGCCAGCGCGGCGCCGAGCAGCGCGCCGGAGAGCACCGAGGCAACGGAAATAAACGCCAGCGGCAGCAGGGCAATCGCGACGGTGATCAGGGCGAACCATATTTCCGCAGCGCGCAGGGGCATCTCGGCATAATTGACCTTCATTGCCGTGGTATCGCCTGTGTAGCTCATGGCGTTGATGATAAACCCGGGCGTGGCGCGCGCTGCGGCGTGGCTGGCGACCAGGGCGAAGGCGCCCGCCCATAAGGGCAGCTGCGTCAGCGCCGCGATGCGCAAGGCGACGCCGAAAACCAGCGCCAGTGTGCCGTAGGTACCGATTCGGCTGTCCTTCATGATCTCCAGCCGTCGTTCGACGGTCCAGCCGCCGCCGAAGGCATCGACGGTGTCGGCCAGGCCATCCTCGTGCAGCGCAGCCGTGATGACGGCGCCTGCGACGATCGCGAGCAGCGCCGCAACAAACGGCCCCCAGATTTGGCCGGCAAGCAGCAGCACGATCGCCGAGCCGGTGCCGATGCCGATTCCGACCAGCGGAAAGTATTTCAGGGATCGGGCCAGCCAGTCCGGCTGCGGCGCGGCTGTTGTCGGTGGCGTGGGCACGATGGTGAGAAACCGCACGGCGTCGAAGAAGCGCTCGGTCTCGTTCATGTCAGATATTCCCGGCCAGAACGTCGCTGAGGTCGGCGACGTCGGTCAGCAGCCGCGCGGCCGCGCGCACCAGCGGCACGGCGAGGAGGGCACCGGTGCCTTCACCGAGCCGCAGCCCGAGATCGAGCAGCGGCTTTGCACCGAACGCGGCGAGCACGATGTCGTGGCCCTTTTCGGCGGAGCGATGCGCAAGCACGCAATAATCGCGGGCATCTGGACAGAGGCGGATGGCCACCAGCGCCGCCGCACTGGAGATAAAGCCGTCGATGACGACCGGCCGCCGCTGTGAGGCGGCGCCCAGCACTGCGCCGGCCATCATCGCAATTTCGAGTCCGCCGAACTCGCTGAGGACCTCCATCGGAGAACTGGCAGAGCTGCGCGCCGCCGCTTTTTTGATGGCGGCACGCTTGCGCGCCATGCCCGGATCATCCTGACCGGCTCCGATCCCGATACATTCATCAAGCGGCGCCGGTGCCAGGCGATGCACCAGCAGGGCAGAGGAGGCCGTGTTGCCGATGCCCATTTCGCCGAGCGCGATGATATCGGCGCCCGCCGCAATTTCGGCCATCGCGAGCGTACAGCCTTTGTCCAGCGCATCGTAAGCCTGTTGCATCGTCATTGCCGGTTCGCGGGCGGCGTTGGCGGTGCCCATCCGGACCTTGGCGTCGATCAAATCGGGATGCGCGGGCAGTTCGGCGGCCACGCCGGCGTCCACGACGCGAATCCCGACATCGCTCGCGGCAGCGAAGGCATTGGCGCTGGCGCGGCCCGCCAAATAGGTCTTCACCATCGCGACCGTCACGGCCGACGGATATTGCGACACGCCTTCCTCGGTGAGGCCATGATCGCCGGCGAACACCAGCAGCACGGCTTTGTCGGCTTTGGGAGCCGCCGGATGCGCGATCATGCCGAGCCGGACAGCGAGGTCCTCGATGCGTCCGAGCGACCCCGGCGGCTTGGCCTTCCCGTCGATTCGGGCGCGCATCGTTGCCTCCAACTCCTGATTGAGCGGGGAAACGAGGGGCGGCTGCCAGAGTGGTTGGGATTCGGTCGTCATGAGGTTCCTTTGCCGGGCCTACCTGACCCAACAGCCCATGTCAGGTCAATCCGACCTGAGCCAAGGACCGCACCGGTTGACCCCAGCTACCGCGGCGGCTAGCGTCATCAGCGATGGTCCTCCCGCGAGGGAGGTGAAAAGGGAAGCCGGTGCGAGTTCTCTCAATGCCGGCGCTGCCCCCGCAACTGTAAGCGACGAGCCCCAAGCCGATGCCACTGGGAATTCCCGGGAAGGCGGCCGATGGCAACGACCCGCGAGCCAGGAGACCTGCCATCACGAACTGTGCTTTGGAGGCGTCGTCGGGGCGGGGTGCACCGGACGGGAGCGAGCCTGGCGGCGATGAGCCGCCGGCGCGACCCAACAAAGCTCGTGGCCCGACGGCCGTGATGTGAGCCTGTGATGGATCGCGAGAAGGCTGAACAAAATCCCGCTGATTTGGCGTTGGTCGAAGCTGTGCGCGTCAACGCGCCGAGCGGCCCCACATTCGTGAGCGTGTGCATCACCTGCAAGACCGCCGATGGCGGCGCCGTGGTTGGCCCAGACATGTTTGAAGCGGTCAAGGCCGCGATCGGTTCGTCCGATCACGTTCAGGTGCGGCCGGTGCAATGCCTCAGCGTCTGCAAGCGGCCCGCGACCGTCGCTGTAACAAGCGCGGATGGCTACACGTTCTTGTTTGGCGATCTGCAGACCGAGAGCGGCACCGCGGCCCTGGTATCGTTCGTCGAGTCGTACCAGAAGTCCGATTACGGCCTGGTGCCGTGGCGCGAGCGTGCGGAAGTTCTGCGCAAGGGCATGGTGGCGCGGGTGCCGCCGATGCGCTGGTCGCCGGACGACGGCAGCGCACCGAAATGACCGTTCTTGCCACCACGCTGGTGCTGGGCGGCGCGCGCTCCGGCAAATCCGCGTTCGCCGAGCGATTGGTCGCAGACAGCGGACTTGCGCGGATCTACCTCGCCACCGCGACCGCCGGCGATGATGAGATGCGCTCTCGCATCGCCCATCATCGTGAGCGGCGCGGCGATGGCTGGATCACCGTCGAGGAGCCGCTGGGACTGGTCGATGCCCTGACCCGGGAGGCGACCCATGGCCGCGCCGTGCTGGTGGATTGTCTGACCCTGTGGCTGTCCAACCTGATGCTGGCCGGGCGCGATCCCGAAGTGGAAGCGCGCCGCCTCACGCGATTTCTCGGCGTGGCCAAATATCCCGTCGTCTTTGTATCGAACGAGGTCGGCCTCGGTCTCGTGCCCGAGACGCCGCTCGGCCGCAGTTTTCGCGACGCCCAGGGCCGCCTCAACCAGATCGTCGCTGCCACTGTTCCCAATGTTGTGTTCATCGCCGCCGGGCTTCCGCTCTGGCTGAAGCGCTCGTCTTGAGGAGAATGTTGCAATGTCCCGTGTCCCCGTCACCGTTCTCACCGGATTTCTCGGCGCCGGCAAGACCACGCTGCTGCGTTCGCTGCTGACGCAGGCCGATGGCCGCCGGATCGCCGTGATCGTCAATGAGTTCGGCGACGCCGGGTTTGACGGCGGGCTGGTCGAGGAATGTGCCGCGAAAGCCTGCGCGCCCGGCGATATCGTCGAACTCACCAACGGCTGCATCTGCTGCACGGTGGCTGATGATTTCATCCCGACCATGGACAAATTGCTGGCACGCGACCGGCCGCTCGACGCCATCGTCATCGAGACCTCGGGCCTGGCCTTGCCGCAACCGCTGCTGAAGGCATTCGACTGGCCGGCGGTGCGCACCCGTGCCACGGTCGACGGCGTGGTTACGGTGGTTGACGCCTTGGCGCTGTCGGAAGGCCGCGTCACCATCGATGAAGAGGCTGTTGCCGCGCAGCGGGCCGCCGACGATTCCCTGGACCACGATGATCCGATCGAGGAGGTGTTCGAGCATCAGCTCGCCTGCGCCGATCTGGTGGTGCTCTCCAAGAGCGACCTGGTTTCACCGGCGGCATTGGCTGCAATCGAGGCACGTCTCAAAGCCGTGCTGCGGCCTGGTGTCAACATCGTGCGTTCCAGGGGCGACCTGGCGGCGCCGGTGCTGATCGGCCTGAACGCCGCCGCGGAAGACGACATGGCGGCGCGCGCCGGCCATCACGGCGAGGAAGAAGACCACGACCACGACGATTTCGACAGCATCGTCGTGATGCCGCCTGCGGCCGCCAGTGTCGATGCCATGCGTGCGCGCGTCAGCAATGCCCTGAACCTCGCTGGCGTCCTGCGCGTCAAGGGGCATGCCCGCATCGCCGACAAGCCAGCGCCGATCGTGGTGCAGGGGGTCGGCGGTCGGGTTGACCTCGCATTCGCGCGTCCGGACGTGAAACAGGCCGAGCATCTCGTGGTGATCGGCCTGAAGGGTTTTGATGGCGACGCCGTTCGCCGGGCGCTGCAGGGGTAGCAAAGGACTTCCACGCGGATGCACCTGAAGCTCGACACGGTCGGCAGTATCGACGATGGCGACGTCGCCCGCGATCTCGGGCAGGAACCCGCCGATATCGTCGTGCTGTCGGCGGCCGATAGCGACCTCGCCGCCTTCGGTGCGGCCCATGCGACGCTGGCCGGCAGCTTTCCGAGCGTGCGGCTGACCAACCTGCTGGCGCTCGGGCATCCGGCCTCCGTCGATCTCTATGTCGAGCGCACGCTGTGCCAGGCCAGGATCGTGGTGCTCCGGATGCTCGGCGGTGAAAGCTACTGGCCGCACGGTGTCGAAAGCCTGCGCGCCGATGCGCTGCGCCGCGGCGCGCTGTTCGCGTGCATACCCGGCGAGATGGACTGGAACGCGGCCCTTGCGGCGCGCGGCACGCTCGGAAGCGATGAGACCCACGCGCTGTGGCGCTATTGCAGCGAGGGCGGTGTCGAGAACGCAGAACTCGCGCTGCGTTTCGCCGCGCATCTGATCGGGCATGGCGAGGCGCCCCCGCGGGCAAGGCCGATGCCGTCGGCCGGCTTCTGGCGCGGTGAGCCTGATAACGATGAGCGGCCCAATGCCATCGTCATCTTCTACCGTGCGCTGGTGGCGGGCGGCGACACCGCAGGGATCGATGCGTTGCGCGCGGCGCTTCTGGCGCGTGGCCTCAATGCCGTGTGCCTGTTCGCGACGAGCCTGAAAGATCAACGCTCGGCGGCATTCCTGCGCGCGGCGCTGTCGGCCTATCCGCCCGATATCATCGTCAACGCCACCGCGTTTGCCACGGCAACCGCCAGTGACGATGCGGGCATCCTCGCGATGTCCGATTGCCCGGTTCTGCAGGTGGCGCAGGCCGGCATATCCCACGCGAGCTGGGAAGGCTCGTCGCGCGGGCTCAACCCGCGCGATCTTGCCATGCATGTGGTGCTGCCGGAAGTCGATGGCCGCATCTTCGCCAACGTCATCGCCTTCAAGGAGCGCGGCGAGAGCGTGGCCGGTTTCGCGCCGACGACCTTCCAGCCCGTCGCTGATCGCGTCGATGCGACCGCCGATCTCGCGCTGGCCTGGGTGCGATTGCGCCGCGCCGAGCCGCCTGCACGCCGTGTCGCCATCGTGCTCGCGAATTATCCCAACCGTGACGGCCGGCTCGCCAACGGCGTCGGTCTCGATACGCCGCAAAGCCTGATCGATATTCTCGCCGCGATGCGCGGTGATGGCTATCTCACCGGCGAGGCGCCGGATGACGTCACCGCGATGATGGCGCTGCTGCAGGAAGGCCCGACCAACGCCATCGAGGGCCGCGCGTCACGTTCCGGCGGCGTATCGTGGCCGCTCGCGAATTACGCGGTGACGTTCGCCGGACTGCCCGAGAACGTGCAACGTGCGATCAATTCTCGATGGGGAAAACCGCAGCAGGACCCGCATGTCGTCGCGGGAGAATTTCGCCTCGGCCTGCATCGCTTCGGCAATGTCGTCGTCGGCGTGCAGCCGGCCCGCGGCTACAACATCGATCCCAAGAGCACCTATCACGATCCAGACCTGGTGCCGCCGCATCACTATCTCGCGTTTTATCTGTGGCTGCGGCGTGAGTTCGACCTGCATGCGATCGTGCATCTGGGCAAGCACGGCAATCTCGAATGGCTGCCCGGCAAGAGCGCCGGTCTATCTGCGCATTGTCTTCCGGATGCGGTGCTGGGGCCGGTTCCGCATCTCTATCCCTTTATCGTCAACGACCCCGGCGAGGGCATCCAGGCCAAGCGCCGCAGCAGCGCTGTCATCATCGATCATCTGACGCCGCCGATGACCCGCGCCGAACTGCATGACGACCTGGCGCGGCTTGAGACGCTGGTCGACGAATATGCGCTCGCCGCTGATCTCGACCCGAAGCGGGCTACCGTTCTGGCGGAGGACATCCTGTCGCTGGCGCGGGCGCAGCGGCTCGATGCCGATGTCAATGTGACGCGGGATACGCCGACCAGCGAGGCTTTGCGCGCGCTCGACGCGCATCTCTGCGATCTCAAGGAAATGCAGATCCGCGACGGCCTGCATGTGTTTGGCCGCGTGCCGGCCGACGGCCAGCGCAACGACCTCATTGTTTCGATCGCACGGCTGCCGCGCTCGGATCTGAAGCTGCAGGATGCTTCATTGCATCGGGCGCTGGCGCGCGATCTTGGCCTTGGCGAATTCGATCCGTTGACCCGCGATCTCGCCGCCGGGTTCGAAGGACCACGCCCCGCAGTCCTGACAAGGGCCAGCGGCGCTGCATGGCGCACGGCGGGCGATACCGTCGAGCGGATCGAAATGCTGGCCCTTCAACTGGTCGCCCGTGTGCAGCGCTGCGATGGCGCCTGGACGCGGACGCGCGAGGTATTGGACTGGATCGATGCCAAGCTCCGTCCGGTCATTGACGCCTGCGGGGCGGCCGAGATCAGCGCATTGCTGCGCGGGCTGGGCGCCCGGTTCGTTCGGCCGGGTCCATCCGGCGCGCCGACGCGCGGACGGCCGGACGTGCTGCCCACCGGGCGCAATTTCTTCGCCGTCGACGTGCGGGCCGTGCCGACGCCTTCGGCGTGGCGGATCGGGCAGTTGGCGGCGGAACGTCTCGTCGAAGCCTATTGGCAGGAGGCCGGTGAATGGCCGCGCGCGATCGCACTGTCGGCCTGGGGCACCGCCAACATGCGGACGGGCGGCGATGATGTCGCCCAGGCGCTCGCCCTGATCGGCGCACGCCCGCTCTGGGAAGAGACGTCGGGCCGCGTCACCGGCTTTGCAATTACGCCGCTCAGCGAATTGAAGCGCCCGCGGGTGGACGTTACCTTTCGCGTATCCGGACTGTTCCGGGACGCCTTTCCGACGCAGATGGACATCATCGGAAGCGCCGTCAACGCCATCGCCATGCTCGATGAGCCGGATGACGCCAATCCGATTGCCGCCAACGTGCGTGCCAGGCGAAAGGTGCTTGAGGCCGATGGAATGGATAGCAAGGCCGCGCATCGCCGCGCCGCATATCGGGTGTTCGGCTCAAAACCCGGCGCCTATGGTGCGGGTCTCCAGGCGCTGATGGACGAGGGAGGCTGGAACAATCGCGGTGACCTCGCCGACGTCTATCTCGATTGGGGCGGCTTCGCCTATGGCAGCGGCACCGAGGGCGAGGGGGCGCGGGACGATCTCGCCGACCGCCTCAAGGGCGTCGATCTCGTCGCGCAGACCCAGGACAACCGCGAACACGATATTCTGGATTCCGACGATTATTATCAGTTCATAGGCGGTCTGGCGGCGACGGTGCAAACCTTGCGCGGGCGGGCACCGCGAATTGCCCATATCGATACCTCGCGGCCGGAAGCGCCGCTGTCGCGGCCGCTCAGCCACGAAATCTCACGGGTGGTGCGCGGCCGCGCCGCCAATCCGAAATGGATCGCCGGCGTGATGCGCCACGGCTACAAGGGCGCATTCGAGATTGCGGCCACGGTAGATTATCTATTCGGCTTTGCGGCCTCGACCAACGCCGTCTACAACCATCATTTCGATCAACTGTTCGCTTCCTATCTGGAAGACGAGCGCGTACGAGGTTTCATGCTCACCGCCAACCCGGCGGCTCTGCGCGAGACGGCGGAGCGCTTTGCCGAGGCGATCCGGCGCGGGCTGTGGACCCCGCGCTCCAATCGCGCCGCCGACCTGATCGCCGAACTCTTGCCGACCGCGCAGAAGGAAATCGCATGACTGGAATCCCGACTGAAGCAGATCAAGCCGAGAATGAGCGGCACCGGGAAAAGGCGCGCAAGCACAAGGCGGCGCGCGACAAGATCATGGCGACCAAGACCGGCGAAAAGGGGCTGCTGATCGTCAACACCGGGACCGGCAAGGGCAAGACCTCGGCTGCGCTCGGCATGGTGTTTCGGCACATCGGCCATGGCTATCCCGTGGCGGTCGTGCAATTCACCAAATCGCCGGCGTGGGACACCGGTGAGGCGAAGCTGCTGGCGAAATTCCCCGAACTGGTGACCCTGCACATCATGGGTGAAGGCTTCACCTGGGAAACCCAGGACCGCGAGCGCGACATTGCCGCTGCGACCAAAGGCTGGGAACGCGCCAAGGAACTCATCCGCGACGATCGTTATCGCCTGGTGCTGCTGGACGAACTCAATATCGTGCTTCGCTACGACTATCTCGACCTCAACGAGGTCCTGACTTTCCTGCGCGAGGAAAAGCCCGCCGACAAGCACGTCGTCATCACCGGCCGGAATGCCAAACCGGAACTGATCGAGATGGCCGATCTCGTCACGGAAATGACACTGGTGAAGCATCCGTTCCGTGCCGGTGTGAAGGCGCAGAAGGGCATCGAATTCTGATGGACCGGCCGACACCCGCTCTGATGATCCAGGCCACCGGCTCGAATGCCGGCAAGTCGACGATTGTCGCGGGTCTCGCCCGCGCGCTGGTGCGGCGTGGTCTTAAGGTCGCGCCATTCAAGCCGCAGAACATGTCGAACAATGCAGCCGTTGCGGTCGAGGGCGGCGAGATCGGCCGCGCTCAGGCGGTGCAGGCGCGCGCGGCGCGAATGGCGCCCAGCGTGCACATGAATCCGGTGCTGCTGAAGCCGGAGACCGACACGGGATCGCAGGTCATCGTGCAAGGCAGGCGCTGCGGCACGCTGCGTGCGAAGAATTTTCTGGAGAAAAAGACCACGCTGATGCCGGCCGTGCTGGAGAGCTTTGCCTTCCTCGCCCGCGACGCCGATATCGTCCTGGTCGAAGGCGCCGGCAGTCCGGCGGAGATCAACCTGCGCGCCGGCGACATAGCCAATATGGGATTTGCCGCGGCCGCCAATGTACCGGTCGTGATGTTGGGGGATATTGACCGCGGCGGCGTCATCGCGAGCCTGGCGGGCACACATCTCGTTCTGGAGCCGGATGAGCAGGCG
>Ga0102590_1000430_pt1 | contig 95747 bp, 86 predicted proteins | sample AraplaMF_Col_mMF_FD_76859 | JGI IMG/M metagenome (GOLD analysis project Ga0102590, IMG submission 76859) | Arabidopsis root microbial communities from the University of North Carolina, USA - plate scrape MF_Col_mMF | ecosystem: Host-associated > Plants > Roots > Endosphere | place: USA... | reverse complement strand
CTGCCGAACCCAACAGCGCCGCGCGCAGACGATGTCCAGGATGCCATCGGCACCGGCGTAGCCGGCGCGAAGCGTCCTGGACGGCGGCGAGCACGGCGCTATGCTCGTCATTTAGACAGGCCGCCCAGCCTTGACCAAAGCTAGGAGGTCCTACGCATCGGTTACGCCGCACGCGGATCGTACGCATACATCCAGTCCATTCCCTTGGCTGACAGCGGCAGGACCAGCTTCAGCACGCGATCGCGGATCCAGGCGCCGGTGGCGCTGAATTCGCGCTTGCTGTTGCCGTTGCGCCGGGCGAGGGCAACGATGCGCTCGGCGCGGGGGCGGCGCTCGGCCTCGAACCTCTGGAACGTCACGCCAAGCTCCTGTCGCTCCTGCATCAGTCGGCCGAGTCGCAAAGCATCTTCGAGCGCCAGCGAGGCGCCCTGGCCGGCATGCGGGCTGGTGGCGTGCGCGGCATCGCCGACCAGAAGCGTGCGCTGGCGCGACCAGGTCGGCAGCGTCGCAATGTCGAGCGTCGCCGTCACTACGATATTCTCGGCCGCCTGAAGAATGCGCGGGATCGGATCGTGCCAACCACTGTGGAAGTCGAGCAAATGCTGCTTGATCGCGTCCTGGCTCATGGCGCGATACGCCGCCGCGCCTGTGCCATGCGCCGGCTGCGTGCTCCACCACATCACGCCGTCGCTTTCATCGGCACTGCAAAACCCGTAGCCGAAGAAGCCGCTTTGCCCGAACGTCGTCACGACGCGCTGGCCGATCGGCGCATCCGCGATCACCGAGCGCGGCACGAAGCCGCCGAAGCCGATCAGGCCGGTGTCGAACGGCTTGGGCCCATCGGGAACCACATGCGTCCGCACCGCGGAGTGAACGCCGTCGGCGCCGATGATGAAATCGCCCTCGGCCATGGAGCCGTCGGCGAAATGCGCGACGACGGGCCGGTCCGCGCGATCTTCGATGGCGACGAGGCGTTTCTCGAACCGAAGTTCGACGCTCTCGCACCAGGCCTTGTTGATCAGGGCTTCGCTCAGTGTGGCGCGGCACATGTTCACCGCCGGCTGGCCGAAACGCTGCCGCATGTTCTGGTTCATCGAACAGAGCCGGGCGCCGGATTGCGAATGGAAATCGAAGGACTCCGCGACCGATCCGCGCCGGATCATCTCCTCGGCGAGTCCTATTTCAGCGAGCACATGCATGCCGTTCGGCGCGATCTGCAGGCCGCCGCCGATCCCGGTGGAGTAGGGCCATGCCTCGAACATCTCGACGTCGATGCCGGCTTTCCTGAGAAAGACCGCCGTGACGGGACCTGCGATGCCGCCGCCGATGACAAGCGCTTTGGGTCGTTTGCTCATGTCTTGCTCCATGCCTGCGGTGGGTGATAAGAACGTACAGCCGCTAAATATCTTAGCAGCTAAGATATATATCGACTAAGAGATGAGGCTGGCTTTGTCAAGAGCGAAGGCGCGGGCCGCGCTGATGCAGGAACTCGAGCACGCGCTGCGCCGATCGTCAGCGCAGGGGGTGATCTTCGGGCAGACGGTGGCGAACACCATCGGGATGTCGGGCTCCGACCTCGAATGCCTCGATTTTCTCAACCTGGAAGGCCGCGTGACTGCAGGGCGGCTGGCGGAGGTGACCGGGCTGACCACCGGCGCCATCACCGGCGTCATCGATCGGCTGGAGAAAGCGGGCCTGGTTCGCCGCGAGCGCGACCCGGCGGATCGCCGCAAGGTGTTCATCGCGATCGTTCCGGAGAACGTCGCCAGGATCGGGCGCTACTACGAGCACATGCAGCGTGGCATGCTCAAACTCTGGGAGTCTTATTCGGACGCCGAGTTGCGGCTGCTGCTGGAGTTCGCCACCAAAGGCTACGAGACGATGCTGGCCGCGACCGAGGAACTGAAGTCGATGGTCGAAACACCGAAGCCAAAACCTGCGAAGAAGCGGCCCTAGGACGGTTTTGCGGGCGCCATGGCGGCGGAATGGCGGTCTGCCTTCCAGCGTTCGGCGGCGACGAACATGCCCCACATCACCCCCAGCATCATCCAGAAGTGCCGCCAGTGGTCGGTATCGATGATGAAGCTCTCGCCGACGGTGCCGAGGAAAGCCGCGAAGATCGCGAGATAGGTCGGCTGCCAGGGCACGCGGACGAAGATGTAGCGAAAGCCGGTCAGCACGGTAATGAAAACCAGCGCCGGATAGCAGGCGCCGGAGAGCCAGCCGCCCGACATGAAGGCGTTCAGATAGGAATTGTGGGTGTCTTCCGGGAAGAAGCGGTTGAACTGCAGCGGCCCGATGCCGAATGGCAGGCCGAGCGCCATTTCGGCGCCGAGGACATGCCGGCCGAAACGCCCGAAGCGGCCGCTGTCGTAGCTCTGGTCGAGGCTGGCGCGCTGCTTGAACAGCTGCGCGATCGAATCGAACGACAGCAGCACCGCGACCAGCGCCGCCGCCATGACGACGGCAACCAGCGCCATCACGATGATGCGCGAACGCTGCGCCTGCGAGCGGCTGGTCAGCACCATCATGACAAGCATGAAGCCGGCGGTCACGATCAGGCCGCCCCATGCGGCGCGCGAGAACGACAGCAGGATCGCCAGCGATATCACCGCGAATGCGACCGCGCTGCGCAGCGCCTTGCCGAATTTGTCGGAGACCACGCTTTGCAGCGCGAACAGCGCGGGCAGGATCAGAAACGCGCCGAGCACGTTCGGATCCTTGAAGGTGCCGCGGGCGCGGTCATACAGCGTCAGGAGGTCGCGCCCGCCCGGAATGAGGTTGAAATAGCCGGCGATGCCGGCGAGCGAGGCAATCAGCGCGCCGACGATGAGGCCGCGCCGGAGCATGTCGAGCCGGGCGGTGCTATCCTCCGAGATCACCATCGCGAACAGAACGACGGTGACCGCCATGTACCAGGAGGTCAATATCCAGTTCGGCACATTGGGCCGGTCGAACACGGCGACCGCGCTGATGGTGTAGCCGATATTGACCAGGAACAGCAGCAGGAGCAGCGGCATGAACACCAGCCGCATCCGCAGGCCGGTGGCGAAAAACACCACCGTGGCCGCCAGCGTGGCGAGCTCGTAGGGCGAGGGTTCGATGAAGACGATGGCGACCGATGCGCCGACCAGCCACATCAGCGCGCGCTGCAGGGCCAGCACGCCGGGCGCGGCCGTCGCCGGCGCAAGGGAATTCCCGGCTGTCGCCGCATAGCTCATCGAATACTCACGCACTCACGCAACGCTACAATTACTGGCCGGCATTGCGGGCGAAGCGAAGCAATCCATGGTGCCGCTCGGGGATAGATGGATTGCTTCGTCGCTTCGCTCCTCACAATGACGGTCGCTAATTCCTTCAACTCAATACGCGTTCTCGCTTTTCGTCATCAACGCGATCGGGGTCTTGAGCAGAATGTAAAGGTCGAACAGCACCGACCAGTTCTCGATGTAGTAGAGGTCGAACTCGACGCGCTTCTGGATCTTCTCGTCGGTGTCGACCTCGCCGCGCCAGCCATTGATCTGCGCCCAGCCGGTGATGCCGGGCTTGACGCGGTGGCGCGCGAAATAGCCGTCGACGGCTTCGTCGAACAGCCGGCTCTGCAACTTGCCCTGCACCGCATGCGGGCGGGGCCCGACCAGCGAGAGGTTGCTCTTGAACACGACGTTGAACAGCTGCGGCAGTTCGTCGAGGCTGGTCTTGCGGATGAAACGGCCGACGCGGGTGACGCGGGGATCGTTCTTGGTCACGACCTTGGAAGCGGTCGGATCGGCCTGATGGTGATACATCGAGCGGAACTTGAAGACGTCGATGCGCTCATTGTTGAAGCCGAAGCGTTTTTGCCGGAACAGCACCGGCCCGGGGCTGTCGAGCTTCACGGCCAGCGCAACGAGACCCATCACCGGCAAGGCCAGCACCAGGATCACGAAGCCGACGACGTGGTCGAACAGCCATTTCATCACCAGGTCCCAGTCGGTGATCGGCGCCTCGAACACGTCGAGCGTCGGTACTTCGCCGACATAGGAATAGGAGCGGGGACGGAAACGCAGCTTGTTGGTGTGGGCCGACAGGCGGATATCCACCGGCAGCACCCAGAGCTTCTTCAGCATCTCCAGAATGCGTGTCTCGGCCGAGATCGGCAGGGCGAACAGCACGAGGTCGATGCGGGTGCGGCGGGCGAATTCGACGATGTCGTCGACCTTGCCGAGTTTCGGGCTGCCGGCGCAGGTGTCCATCGCGCGGTCGTCGTTGCGGTCGTCGAACACGCCGAGCACCTTGATGTCGGAATCATCCTGCGTCTTGAGCGCCTGGACGAGCTGCTCGCCGCTCTGGTCGGCGCCGACGATGATGGTGCGGCGATCGAGCCGGCCCTGGCGGGCCCAGCCGCGCACCAGCGAGCGCAGGAACAGGCGGCAGGTGACCAGCGCCGCAAGGCCGCCGACGAAAAACGCGGTCAGCCATAGCCGCGAGATCTCGCTGCCGAGCTTGACGATGAAGGATGCGCCGATGAACAGCAGGAACACGAACGTCCAGGATGAAACCATCCGCGTCATCTGGCGGAGGTGGCCGCGGAAGAGCTGCACCTGGTAGATATCGGCGGCCTGGAAGCAGATCACCGCCGTGACGGCGACGCCGAAGATGGCCGCGATGAATTCCCAGTGAAATCCCTTGAGCGGGACCATGTATCCGAAATAGAGCACGATGCCGATCGCGCTCAGCAGCACGAAGTCGATCAGGCGAACCACGCCCGCGATCACGATCGGCGAATAGGCGCGGCTGACTTTCTGGTTGGTGACGGCAAGCGCGGCCGGCGTCAGGCGGCGACGCCGTTCGACCGGCGGGCGAGCGGCGGTGGCGGTCGCCGCCGCATCGAGCATCGAGCGTGCGTTAATCGGTTCCACTGTCCACGTCCGTTCTTAAGGCAGGCAGATAGGCATGCGCCTGCCGGTGCGGAATTCCCCACACCACGGCTTACGGGACAAATCGGAAGAAACAGTTACGTTGGTAAAGAACGGTTAACGATTGGCAAACGCCTCGCGATAGCCGGCAAAGACGCCTTCGACCATCGCCTTCTGCGAGAAATGCATGAAGATCCGTTCGCGCAGCGATTTGGCCCGTTCCTTCGCCGCGGCGGGATCCTGCAGCGCAGTCTCGATCGCATCGGCCATGGCGGCCGCGTTGCTCGGCGCGAACAGGGCATCGCCATGCGGGCCGAAAATCTCGGGAATGCCGCCGACATTGGCGGCGACCATGGGAATGCCGGCAGCGGCCGCCTCGATCACGACATAGGGCATCGAATCGCCGCGCGAGGGAACCACCAGCAGCGATCCCTTGGAGAAGCCGAAGCGCGCCTTGACATGGCCGATGAACCGGACGGCGTCGCCGAGGCCGAGCCGCTCGACCTGGGCCTTCAGGCCAGCACTTTCCTCGCCGTCGCCGGCAAGCGTGAGCGTCACCGGGCGGCCGCCCGTGCGCAGCCGCGCCACCGCGTCGATCAGGAGGTCGGCCCCCTTGATGTGGCGGAACTCGCCGACATAGATCAGATCGGTCGCGTCTTCGGCCTTCGCGACGGGATCGAATTCGCCGGCGGTGACGCCATTGAAAACGCAGCGCACCAGCCCCTTCGGTGTGCCGATGGTGCGCTGATAGGTGTCGCGCGCGAATGCGCTTTCGAACAGGAACAGGTCGGTGTCGTTCATCAGCGCGCGTTCGACGCGGGCATAGATGTTGCCCTTCAGCGTCGACAGCGGATAATGCAGCGACCCGCCGTGCGGGGTGTAAACCCGGATACGGTCGCGGGAGGCGGTCCTGAAGCGCATGAACGTGCCGGCCTTGGCGCCATGGCCATGCAGCACATCCGGCTGCAACTCGCCGATCATGCGCTGAAACCGCGCCCACACCAGGATGTCGCTCGGTAACGGCTCGCGGCGGATCGCCGTGCGGTGAACGCCGAGCTTGAGTCTCGGCGCGATTTCCGCCAGCGCCTGCTCGGCGCGTTCGCCGCCGGTGAGGCTGTCGGCAATGATGCCGACGTGGTGGCCGCGTTCGGCCTGGCCATTGGCGAGATCGAGGATGTGGCGGAATATGCCGCCGACCGGGGCGCGCGTCGCGTGCAGGATCCGAAGCGGTTGACCGTCAACGAGCGGCATCGAGACCGCCTTCAGACGCGGGCGCGACCGGCGTGGTGCAGCCCGCCAGCGCCGGCGCGGCAACCAGACATGGAGTTGGGAAAAATACGCCGCGCATGACGGGAGTCCTGAAAAAGTATGCCGCGATTAAGGCCTTTGATGGTTAACAAAAAATGACCTTGCGTGCACGCCCCCGCCGATCCCAGGCGCAAACAAGGCGAATTAACCCGGCGGCAACCATAATGAAGTGTAATCGGCCACGTCGGGTGGACCAGTAGTTGCGTCCACGGGAGTGTGCGATGCGTTTGGCGTTCTGGCGTGCAGGCAATCATGAGCCGGTGGTGCAGCGGGCGAAGGCAAGGCCTGCGGCGCGCAAACCCGTCGCCGCACCCGCATCCGAAACCGGCGATCTCGATCTGCGTACGCTCGGCCAGGCGCTGATGAACAAGCGGAGCTTGATCATCGTTCCGACGGTGCTGGTGCTGGTGGCCTCGCTCGCCGTCGTCAACATGATTACGCCGCGCTACAAGTCGGAAGCGCGCATCCTGATCGACGGGCGCGAGAACGTTTTCCTGCGGCCGAGCGGCGAGCGCAACGACGAGCGCAACGCGCTCGACCCGGAGGCCGTCACCAGCCAGGTGCAGCTGGTGCAGTCGCGCGATCTCGCGCGTGAGATCATCAAGAAGAACAAGCTTGCCGAACTCCCGGAATTCGATCCGGTGCTGCGCGGCTTTTCGCCGATCAAGTCGCTACTCGCCCTGATCGGCATCGGGCGCGACCCGTTTTCGCAAACGCCGGAAGAGCGCGTGCTGGAAGCCTATTACGAGCGCTTCACGGCCTACGCGGTCGACAAGTCCCGCGTCATCGTCGTCGATTTCCAGTCCCGCGATCCCGAGCTCGCCGCGCGCGTCGCCAACTCGATCGCGGAAGGCTATCTGGTTCTGCAGCAGGATGCGCGCCAGGACCAGGCGAAGGCCGCGGGCCAATGGCTTTCCAGCCGGATCGACGAGCTGCGCAAGGAGGTTTCGCTGGCCGAATCGCGGGTCGAGGACTTCCGTTCCAAGTCGAGCCTGTTTGTCGGCACCAACAACACCACGCTGTCCAACCAGCAGATGGGTGAGCTCAACACCCAGCTCAACAATGCCCGGGCGCTGAAATCGGATGCGGAAACCAAGGCGCGCCTGATCAAGGAGATGCTCGATAGCGGCAGGCCGATCGAAGCGTCCGAAGTTCTCAATTCGGAGCTGATCCGCCGGCTGTCGGAGCAGCGCGTGACGCTGCGCGCCCAGCTTGCCGAACAGTCTTCCACGCTGCTCGGCGGCCATCCCCGCATCAAGGAATTGAAGGCGCAGCTCGCCGATCTCGATCGGCAGTTGCGTGAGGAGGCGGGCAAGGTGTCCCGCTCGCTGGAAAACGACGCGCGTATTGCCGGCGGCCGGCTTGAAAGTGCCGTGGCGATCCTCGAACAGTCGAAGAGGCAGGCGTCCTCGACCAACAACCAGGACGTCCAGCTCCGCGCGCTCGAGCGCGATGCCAAGGCGAAGCGCGATCAGCTGGAATCCTTCCTCGGCAAATATCGCGACGCGAGCGCGCGCGAAAACCTCGAGGCGACGCCGACCGACGGCCGCATCATATCCCGCGCCGCCGCTTCCAATACGCCGGCCTATCCGAAGAAGCTGCCGATCGTGTTGATCGCGACGCTGGCCACCCTCTTGCTCACCTCGGGGGCGATCGTGACCGGTGAACTCTTGCGCCTGACCGCGCCGCAGGCCGGCGCCGCGGTTTCGCCACAGGTGATGCGCGAGGTTGAGCCCGACATCGTCATGGCGTCCCCGCCGGAACGGATGCGCGCGCCGGCGATAGCGCCGGAGCTTCCCGTGGCGGACGTCGCGGATCACGCCGCAGAGCCGGTGTTGCACGAGCCGCGTGTTGATGCCCCCCGCATGGATGCCGCAGCGAAGACCAGTGAAATCGCAGAGCTGGCCGATGCGCTGGTCGATGCCGGCGCCGCGGCCCGCAAGGTGACCGTGCTAGGCAACGCCTCCGGCGATGGCGTTACGCTGACTGCGCTGGCGCTCGGGCGGCTGATGGCGCGGCAGGCGAAAGTCGTGGTCGTTGATCTCGTGGCGTCGTCGCTGACACTGTCTGCGGCCTCGGCCGATCCGACGGCGCCGGGACTGGCGGAACTGATGCAGGGCGAGGCGTCGTTTGCGCAGATCATTACCAAGGACCGGCTGTCGCGCGCCCATCTGGTCAGCGCCGGACGCCCGGGCTTCGATCGCGCGCAGCTCCAGTCGCCGCGGTTAGTCCTGGCGATCGACGCGCTGCTGCGGGTCTATGATCATGTGCTGCTGGATGCCGGGACGGCCTCCGATCTTCCGGCCGAATTATTGACATCAGAGGCGCGGGCGATCGTCGCGCCCGAAGCGTCGATGGCGCCGGATGCGCGCAAGCTGATGTGCGATCAGCTCACCGCGGTCGGCTTCTCCGAGGTGACGATGCTGAGCAGGCCGTGCGGGGCCGAGGACGCCGTTGAGGCCGGCCCACGGGTGGTGGCGGCGTAAAACGAGCGTATGCGAAGCGACGCCAGGCATGTGACGGTACAGCGCGAGAGCCGAGGCCGTTAGTCAATCGGCGTGAAGCCCGACGCTCGCACGATCGCCTTCCACCGCCCGGATTCCGATGCAATCAGCTGCGCAAAGCTGTCCGTGGGAATCGCATCGATCTCAACCGATAATTTTGCCATGCCCGATCTTACCTCGTCGGTACGCAGGGCCTCCTGGATGGTGCTATTCAGCCTGTTGACTGCGTTCGCCGGTGTTTTCGCCGGAACGAAAAACCCGAACCATGTGAGATCCTCGAGCGCAGGATAACCGGCTTCCGCGATCGTCGGTACGTCGGGAAGAAATAAGCTCCGGCGGGGACCGGTGGTCGCCAGCACGCGAAGCTCGCCAGACCGGACAAGGCCCAAGGAACTTCCGAGCGGCATGATAGCTGATGCGATCTGACCTTTCAGGACGTCCTGAATTGCGGCTGCGCCTTGATAGGGCACGTGGAGAAACTCGAAGCGTGCGGTGCGCCCCAACATCGCGCCGATAAAATGCAGCGTGCTTCCGACACCCGCTGTGCCGTAGGTGGCATCCTTTGGATTGGCGCGACACCAGGTGATGAAGTCGGCGAGGGTTCCGACCTCGCTCGGCACCTTTGGACCCACGGTCAGCAGGGTCGGGAATGAGGCGGCCGTCGACACGGGCGTGAAATCCTGCGGTTCGTACCTGAGCGTTTTGTAGACGTGCGGGAAGAGTATTATGAAGCCAAGCGGTGCGAACAGAATGACGGATCCGTCGGCGGCAGCTCCCTTCACGGCCTCCACCGCAACACGGCCGGTGGCACCGGGCCGGGGCTCGACGACGATCGAGTCAGCGTAATCTTTCATCTGGTTGGTGATGAGCCTTGCCACCGCGTCGGGGAGGCCGGGTGTGAAACCCGTCAGGATATGCACGGTTTTCAAGCGGGTTTGCGCGATGCCTGGCTGTACGACAGAAGTTGCCGAGAGCGCGACGCTGGCCGCTGACGCAGTCAACAAATCACGACGTGTCATCATGAGATGCCTCCCTGGTCGTTCCACAGCAGGATGATGGAGGCAGGGATATCGGTCCAGTGCTACTATGTGAAGCGTCCATAACTGCTTTGATAAGGATCGGACATGCAGTACACCACCGACCAGGCCCGACGCCGCATCAAATTGCGCGATCTGCATATCCTGCTTGCCGTCGCGCTCCGGGGCAGCATGGCCAAGGCCGCCGCCGAGCTTGCGATTTCGCAGCCCGCGGTATCGAGGGCCATAGCCGACCTGGAACATGAGCTCGGACTTCGGCTTCTCGACCGCAGCCGAAACGGCGTAGAGCCTACGCTCTATGGCGGTGCGCTCGTAAAGCGCGGCCTGGCAATTTTCGACGAGTTGACGCAGGGGCTACAGGAACTTGAATTTCTCGCCGATCCGGCCACGGGACAACTGCGTATCGGCAGCGCCGAGGGCGTTGCGGCTGGCCTGCTCCCGGCCGTGATCTATCGATTCGCTCGACGACATCCGCGCATCCGCTTGAACGTTACGCAAACCGTGCTCGGCACGACGCACTACAGTGAGCTTCGCGAACGGAGGATAGATCTGTTGCTGGGGTGGATTCCGGCTCCATTTGCCGAGGACGATTTGGTAGCAGAGCCTGTCTTGAGTGATCCGCGGGTCGTGGTTGTGGGAAGACAAAGCAAATGGGGGCGGTCGTCGAATCTAAGCCTGGCCGATCTTGCTGACGAGGCTTGGATATTACCTCCTCCGGATACTTTTCTCGGTTCGACGACTGCGGACCTGTTTCGCGAAAGCGGTTTGGGTGTGCCTGCCGCCTCTCTTACGACGCTTTCGATTCACCTCTGCTGCAGGCTGGCCGCGACAGGGAATTACGTCACTTTCCTGCCAAGCTCGATCGTGCAGTTCAGCGGTCGCGATCTGGGTCTGAAGGTGATTCCGGTGAAACTCCCACGAATGCCCGTTCTGTCGGTGGCCGTTGTAACGCTGAAGAACCGGACGCTGAGCCCGGTCGCCGAGAAATTCATCGAATGCATTCGTGAGGTTTCGAAGTCCATGACGGGAAAGCCGCGTGCTCGCTAATCGTGAGATACTGCGAGTCGCACTGGGCAATCGTGTCTCCCCGGAGTCGAGTTCGTGCGTTACCCGAACGCATTGCGCAGCTTCTGCGCCATCTCCAGCAGTGCCGGATTGTGCTTCACCAGCCGCTTGGTGCGGTTGACGCCGGACATCACGCTGGCGGCGAGCCTGCCGCGCGCGCTCAGCGGAATGAAGCTGTCGAAGATCGGCTCGTCGTCCTTGCAGAACAGCCGCTTGTAGTCGTCCGATCCGATCCCGAGATCGAGGGCACGATAACCCGCTGCGGCATAGTGATCGATGATGTCGCGCATCAAAATCAAGCCGGGGCTGTATTTCGAATTCGGCGACATCGTGTAGGTATTGAACATCATCGAGAACCGATGGCCGTCGGCGACGCCGGCGAAGATCGCGATCACTTCCTCGTCGCATTCCAGCGCGTGGATGTCGATGGCGTGCCTGCCGTCGGCGAGCGCCGCGGTGCAGGCGCTGCGGACGAACTCCTCGATGCCGGGATCGGCGAACACGTTCGGCAATTTCTGTTCGGCCATCCGCAGCGGCTTGATGCGAAAGAACCAGTCGAGGAGGCGGGTGATGTCGGCCTCCGATGCGGCAACATAACTGCGATAGCCGGGCAGGGAGGCCAGCTTGCGTTCCTTGCCCTTGAGACGGCGGCGGAACGAGTTGCTGATCAGCGCGGCGGGCGCCGCGCCAGGCTCGATGAGGAGGAGCGGGCAATCATTGGCGGACGGCTGGTGCGGCAGCAGGGCGAGCGGATTGGGCAGGTCGCGCCAGCGCAGCGGCTGCTGATGCAGCGCAAGCACGTCGGCCTCGGCCCGCTCCGCGATCGCTGATGTCAGGGTTTCGAGATCGGCCTGGGTCGCGCTTGCGGCGAAATCGCGGTCGAACAGCGCCATGTTGAAGGTGGAATGCTTGCCGCCCATGAAGCTGGCGCAACGCGCGCCGTAGGCGTGCCGGAGCGCGAGCGGAAGCAGCAACAGCGGACGGCGTTCCGCGTCATGGGCGATCACGATGAAGGGGGTGAGGCCTTCGCGCGTCCCGACATGCCGCTGCCAGGAACTGAGGAAATCGAACCGCTGATACGGCGTGAAGGAGGTTTGCGCGTTTTCCAGGCCGCGCCAGGTGCCTTCGGCCGCGGCGAGGTCGCGAATGATGTCGATGCCGGCAATTCGGCCCGGCCCAGGGCGCGCATCTTGATCCGCCGTGCGGTCTTCAATCGCGGCAGCCATGGTCATCGCAAAGCCCGTGCTATATGAAATTGTTTACAATTTTGGCGTTGGCCGACCTTCGCAGGGAAATGTCAACAAAGGGTAATACAAAGCGGCAGCGGCGGAACAGCGCGACCGCATGGTGAGGGCGGGACGTTGACGTCGGATATCGGAATTTTGCGGCGGGTTGGGATGGAGCTCGCCTATTTCAGCGGCTACTTCGCCCTGAAGCAGCACACGGTTGGCGGCGCCGGCGCCATTCTGCGGTTCGAGCGGGTGCGTCCGCGCGATTCCCGGCCCTTCCAGCCCAACCGGTGGCGGGAGATCACGCCGCAATTTCTCGACCGGCTGATCCATGCGCTGAAGCGCTGGAACTTCGATCTGGTCACGATGGACGAAGTATGCCGGCGCGCGGTCACGCTGCCGAAGGCGAGCCGCTTTGCCTGCCTGACCTTCGACGGCGGTTGCAAGGATGTCATCACGGAGGCCTATCCCGTACTGTCGAGGCACGGCGTGCCGTTCACCGTCTACCTGCCGACGGCGTTTCCCGATGGAATCGGCGAAGCCTGGTGGCTCGCGCTGGAAGAGATCATCGCGCGTGAGGAACGCATCAGCCTGGTCATCGACCGCAAGGAACGGCGTTTCGCCACCGGCAGCGCGCCGGACAAGTACGACACCTTCGAATTTCTGGCGAGCTGGATGCGGACATTGCCGCCGCAGGATCTGTCGTTCGCGATCCATGACCTCTGCACGCGCTATTCCGTCGACATCGCGGCGCTGTCGCGCCAAGCGTCGATGAACTGGGACGATCTGGCCAGGCTCGCCGCCGATCCACAGGTCACGATCGGCAGCGCGACGGTGAACTATCATGCGCTGTCCAACCTGAAAGAGGCGGACGCGCAGCGCGAAATGACCATGGGCAAGGCGGTCGCCGAAACTGCGTTGCACCGCGCGGTCACGCATTTCGCCTACCCGTTCGGCGACCGGCCATCCTGGCGCCGGGAGCACGTGGTGATGGGACAGGAGGCAGGTTTTGCCAGCGCGGCGTCGACGATCCCGGGCGTCGTCCAGACCAGGGGCTACACCAATCTGCACGCACTGCCGCGCATCGCCTGGGACGGACGTGAGACCTCGCTGCGCATGATGCGCGTGCTGCTGTCCGGCATCATGTTTCCAGCGGTCAGGCCCAGCAGGGATAATTGGGTTTAGGCGGCGCGGTCCGGCCGCGACATCCAGCTCACGATCGGCATCGCCGGCAGCACCCATCCAAGTCCTGCCACGACATAAAAGATCGCCTGCAGGAGACCTGAATTGGCCAGCCATGGTGTCTGGGCAATGGTCATTCCGAGCAGCGACCATACCGCGACCAGCACCAGCAGCGCGAGGGTTCCGAAGAATTTGCGGGTGCGGATCGTCATGGCGGATATGTCAGCCTCGTGCCGGGTTGCGCGCGGGAAGGGGCGGACTATAAGGGGCGCGCCATTTCAATCAAGCCACGCCTTCGGGCCGATCCAGACAGGTTTTATGACCGCCAGTTCCGCACAACAGACCCCACATGCCGCCGCGGTCAGGTGGTGGCTGATCGCGGTCGCCGCGCTGATTGCGGTCATGGTGCTGGTCGGAGGCGCCACGCGGCTGACCGAGTCCGGACTGTCGATCGTGGAGTGGAAGCCGGTGACCGGCACGCTGCCGCCGCTCAGCGAGGCGCAATGGGTGCAGGCGTTCGAGGGCTACAAGGCCATCCCGCAATACCGCGAGCTCAACGCCGGCATGAGCCTTTCGGAGTTCAAGACCATCTTCTGGTGGGAATGGAGCCACCGCCTGCTCGGGCGCGTCATCGGCGCGGTCTATCTGCTGCCGTTCCTGTACTTCCTGTGGCGCGGCGCATTCAGCGCGGAGCTGAAAAAGCGGCTGTGGCTGATCTTTGCCCTCGGCGCACTGCAGGGGGCGGTCGGCTGGTGGATGGTTGCCTCGGGCCTCACCCAGCGCACCGAAGTGTCGCAGTACCGGCTGGCGACGCATCTGGTGCTGGCACTGATCATCTTTGCCTCGATCGTCTGGACGCTGCGGCGGATGAGCGCGCATCCGCAGCCGCTCGTTCCTGTTCGGCTGAAGGTCTCCGGGGTGGCATTGCTCGCCCTGACCTTCGTCCAGATCTATTTTGGCGCGCTGGTCGCGGGCCTGCGGGCGGGCAGGGTGTACAACACCTGGCCCGAGATCGACGGCGCCCTGATTCCGTCGGCGGCGCGGCTGTGGTTCGAGGAGCCGTGGTGGCGCAATTTGTTCGACAACACCCTTACTGTGCAGTTCGAGCACCGCATGACCGCCTATGCGCTGCTGGCGCTGGCGGTCCTGCACGCAATTGACGCGGCCCGATCGCGCGCCGGCGCGGTTGCATCAGGCGCATGGTGGCTGGTGGCGGCGATCGTCTTGCAGGCCTTGCTCGGCATCCTCACGCTGCTACATCAGGTGCCGATCGACCTCGCGCTGGCGCACCAGGCCGTCGCGATCGTTGTCCTGACGCTGGCCGTCCTGCAGGCCGAACGTCTGGTGGCGCGGCGTGCGCAGCACGACCCCCAGAAGCTGGGCGCGCCGCTCGGGCAGCCCGGCTGAAATTGAGCGATTCTAATCTGGCTCGATTGCCGAAACCCCCTTGTTTGCAGGGCTTTCATGCTGCTCGATTGCATTGACGCGTTTGTGTGGCGCAGCACCGCTTTACTTGACGGGCTTGACGGATAAAACGGGCGAAAACAGGTCCCGTCCCATGTCCTCAGCTTTCGTCCAGGCCGCCGTCATCCTGCTCCGCGAGGGGCTCGAAGCCATGCTCGTGATCGCCGCCCTGGCGGGCTATCTGACCAGGGCCGGCGCCGCGCATCGCGTTCAGGCGCTGTATGGCGGCGCGCTCGCAGCCGTCGGCGCCAGCATCATCGCCGCCTGGCTGTTCGCGGTGCTGAACTCGGGCGAGCACAGCGATATCCTCGAGGGCATCATCATCCTCTTCGCCGCCGCGCTGATGCTCTATGTCAGCGGCTGGTTGATGGTGAAGCAGGATCCGCGGGGCTGGCAGGAATATCTGTCCCAGAAGGCGGATCAGGCGCTGTCGCAGGACACCGTATGGGCGGTCGGCGCACTCGCCTTCCTCGCGGTGTTCCGCGAGGGCGCCGAGACCGTGCTGTTCATCAACGCGCTGGCGTCGGCCGAAGGCGGCTGGAGCGCCGGGCTGTTCGCCGGCCTCGTGGCCGCGACCGCGGGTCTCGCCGTCCTCTTCTATTTCATCAACCTGATTGCGCGAAAGCTGCCGCTACGGCCGCTGTTCATCGTCACCTCGGCCTTCCTGTTCATCATGGCGATCAAATTCGTCGGCGAAGCCGTGCAGGAATTCCAGGAGCAGGCGATCATCACGGTCACCGAGGTCAAGGGTTCGGCGTTCCTGACCGCGATCGGCCTCAACCCGTCCATGGAAGCGCTGTCGATCCAGGGCCTGGTGATCCTGTTTGTGCTCGCGAGCTATTCGGTGGTCCAGCGCAACAACCGCCTGATGCGCGAGGACCGGGCCGCGATGGGCGCGGCCGAGTGATCGGCGGCTAGCTATGCTGCCTGCCGGTTGAGGTCGAGATAGTCGAGCCCGATATCGAGCGCGGCGGAGCTGTGGGTCAGCCAGCCGGCGGAAATCAGGTCGACGCCGGTTGCGGCAATCGCCCTGGCGGTTTCGGCCGTGATGCGGCCGGAAGCTTCCGTGATCGCCCGGCCACCCGTCATGGCGACCGCCTGCCGCAATTCTTCGACCGTCATGTTGTCGAGCAGCACCGCGTCGACGCCGATGGCAAGCGCCTGTTCGAGCTGTAACAGCGTGTCGACCTCGACCTCGATCTTCACGAGGTGGCCGGCATGCGCCTTGGCGCGCTCGATCGCGGTTCGAACGCCGCCCGCCAGCGCGATATGGTTGTCCTTGATCAGCACGGCGTCGTCGAGGCCGAAGCGGTGATTGCTGCCGCCGCCGGCGCGGACCGCGTATTTTTCCAGCGTGCGCAATCCGGGCGTGGTCTTGCGGGTGCAGACGATGCGTGCCTTGGTGCCTTGCGCCGCCGATACCAGCGAGGCCGTCGCGGTGGCGACGCCGCTGAGATGGCAGAGAAAATTCAGCGCCGTCCGCTCGCCGGTCAACAGTCCGCGCGCCGGCCCTTCGATGGCGGCGATCACGTCTCCCGGCGCCACCGCGGTGCCGTCGGGCCGCTCGGCGGTGAGCTGAATTGCTGGATTTACGAGTTGAAACGCAGAGCGGGCAATATCGAGCCCGGCCACCACGCCGGGCTGCCGCGCCCGCAGCACCAGCGAGGCGTGCCGGTCGGCCGGCACGATCGCGTCTGCCGTGATGTCGCCGGCACGGCCGAGGTCTTCGAGCAGGGCGGTTCGAACCAGCGGTTCGTACATGAGGGGGAGAAGCGGGGTCAGTGTCACGGCTGGACGCTCCCAATCGACAGAGGTTCGGTCTCGAGAATTTCACGCGCAGTGCCGAGCGCTTCCGCCAGGGAAATGGACGACGACTCGGCCGATGGCAGGGTGTCGGGGAAGTCATTGCGAAAATGTCCGCCGCGGCTTTCCTTACGCCGCCAGGCCGCGACCGCGATCATCAGTCCGACCAGTGCCGGGTCGGCCGCCGCGGTGCGGCCATTGGCGATCGGGTAGAGGCCGCGGATCGCGCGTTCGATGCCATGCCGGTCGCGCAGCACGCCGAGCCCTTGCGACAGGATCGGCCGAACGGCCGAAGGATCGGACGCGGGCATCGGCGCATCGGCCGTGCGCGCCGTCACTGGAACGGGGCGCGCGCCCCTGACACTCTCGGCCACCCATTGGGCGCAGACAATGGCTTCCATCAGCGAGTTGCTGGCGAGCCGGTTGGCGCCATGCAGCCCGGTTCGGCTGACTTCGCCGCAGGCCCAGAGGCCGTTCACCGTGCTGCGTCCCGCGATATCAACCGCGATGCCGCCCATGTGATAGTGCATCGCCGGCCTTACCGGAATCGGATCGGTGGCGGGATCGATCCCGGCCATTTTGCAGAAGGCGGAGATGACGGGATAGCGCTTGGCAAATTCCGCTCCCGGATGTTGGCGCGCATCGAGGAAGACGCGATGTCCTTCCGCGCGGCGGCGCCAGACCGCGCGCGCGACGATGTCTCGCGGCGCGAGCTCGGCGTCCGGCTGGTCCGCCATGAAGCGCTGGCCAGTGTCGTCGATCAGGATCGCGCCGTCGCCACGGACGGCTTCCGTCACCAGCGGCATCGGGCGCGACGGGCCGTCGAAGGCGGTCGGGTGAAACTGCACGAATTCGAGGTCGGAGAGTTTTGCGCCCGCGCGGGCGGCCAGTGCCAGCCCCTGGCCGAAGCAACCGCCGGGATTGGTGCTCTCGAGAAACAGGCCGCCAATGCCGCCCGTTGCCAACACGACGCGGGCGGTTTCGATGACGAACGGGCCCTGTGCGTTCACCGCGAGCACGCCGTTGATCGAATTGTCTTCGACGATCAGGCTCCGCGCCTCGACCCCTTCAAGCAGGGTGATGGACGGGCAGCGCCGCACTGCCGCGATCAGCGCGCGCATGATTTCGCGCCCGGTGCCGTCGCCGGTGGCGTGCACGATGCGGTTGCGGCTATGAGCGGCTTCAAGGCCAAGCCGCCAGCTGCCATCGGGCCGCCGGTCGAAGGCGACGCCAAGCCTGGCGAGATGCTCGACGGCCGCAGGTGCCGCATCAACGATCCGGCGAGCGACGGCCTCGTCGCAGAGGCCGGCGCCTGCGGAAAGCGTGTCGGCGAGGTGCAGGGCAGGGTGGTCATCCTCGCCCATCGCCGCGGCGAGCCCGCCTTGCGCCCACAGGCTGGAGGCCTCGGCGCCGAGCGGCGCCTTGGACAGCAGCACGACCGGATCGGGCGCCATCTGGAGCGCGGTCATCAATCCGGCGGCGCCGCCGCCGATGATGACGGGACGGCCCGCCAGCGCTGAAATCTCCGTGCTCATATCGCCAGCATCCTTTCGACGGCGCGCCGCGCGGGCGCGGCGATGGCGGGATCGATCGTCACCTCGTGCCGGCCGGTCTCCAGCGCATCGCGAATGTTCTTCAGCGTGATCCGCTTCATGTGCGGGCAGAGATTGCAGGGCCGGATGAACTCGACATCGGGATGCAGCACGGAAACGTTGTCGCTCATCGAGCATTCTGTCAGCAGCACGACCCGGGGCGGGCGTTTTTCACCGACGAAGTCCGACATCGCCGCCGTCGAGCCGGAGAAGTCGGCTTCGGCGACCACGTCGGGCGGGCATTCCGGATGCGCCAGGATGGTCACATCAGGATGGTTCTCGCGCAGTTGCCGGACATCGGACGCCGTGAACAGCTCGTGCACCTCGCAATGGCCTTTCCATGCGATGATCTTGACGTTCGTCTGCGCGGCGATGTTCTGCGCGAGATATTCGTCCGGCAGCATGATGACGCGTTCGACGCCAAGCGACTCCACGACCTTGAGCGCGTTGCCCGAAGTGCAGCAGATGTCGGATTCCGCCTTCACCGCTGCCGATGTGTTGACATAGGTGACGACGGGCACGCCGGGATAGCGCTGCCGCATCAGCCGCACGTCCTCGGCGGTGATGGACTCGGCGAGCGAGCAGCCCGCCGCGAGGTCGGGGATCAGCACGGTCTTGTCCGGGTTCAGGAGCTTGGCGGTCTCGGCCATGAAGTGCACGCCCGCCAGCACGATGATGTCGGCATCGACCTTGGTGGCTTCGCGGGCCAGCAAGAGGCTGTCGCCGACGATGTCGGCGACGCCATGGAAGATTTCCGGCGTCTGGTAGTTGTGCGCGAGGATGACGGCATTGCGCTCCCGCTTGAGCGCCAGGATGGCGTCGACATCCCCGGCGAAAACCGCCCATTCCGGCGGCGGGATCACCCGCTTGACGCGATCATAGAGCGGCGAAACGCGCGCAAGCGCGGCGGAGCTGAGGTCGGCCATTTATACTCTCCTTGAGTATATCTTGGCTTATACTTATCCTGAGCATAATCGATGTCAAGTGCGCGAGAGGGGAAGCTTGGTTCCGGCGATGGCCCGTTCCGCCAGCACGCCATGGCGGAACCGGAACAGTTTGGCCGGGCGGCCGACCGTGTCGGCGGCCATTGCGCCAGTCTCTTCAACGAGTTGCTGCTGCTCAATCAGACGGCGAAAGTTCTGCTTGTGCACCAGGCGGCCTGCAAGCGCCTCAACACTGCGTTGCAGTTGCAGCAGGGTGAATTCCGCCGGCATCAGTTCGAACACCACGGGACGGTATTTGATCTTGGCGCGCAGCCGGGCGATGCCGGTGGCGAGAATGCGGCGATGGTCTCCCTTCATCGGCCGGCCGGGAACGATGGATGTGGCGGCGGCGCCGTCGCGCACGGCTTCCGGGATCAAGCCGGCTTCGTAGAGCAGCTCATAGCGCTGCAGCACCAGCTCCTCGTTCCATTCGCGGTCCTCGAAGCCGAACGTAATGGCGGCGCGTTGCCAGCGTTCGCGCTGCTGGCTTGTCGTCGCCGCCGATTTTGCCCATGCCTTCAGACGGGACGTCAATGTCTTCGCGAGCGAGGCGGGCAGGCCGGCGCGCTGATCCTCCCAGGGGAAGTAGTCGTACCAGCCGGACCAATGCGCCTCGAAACCCTGGCCGACCTTGTCTTCGCGGGTCAGGCCGAGATAGCTGATCGAGATCGAATGCGGCGATTTGGCATCGCCGCCGCGCCCGCGGTCGGCGAACGTATAGAGCTGCTCGACATAGCCGGGCGGATGGCCGGTCTGCGCCTCGACCCAGGCCCGCAATCCCGTCTGCAGCGAACGGTGCGTGAATTCGAACGGTCCGCTTGGCAGCGCACCGTCGTTCGCGATGGTCATGATCTTGGGTTCGCCGTCGGTGACGGCGACGAGGACGGCGACCAGATCCGCCGTGATCGCATTGGCTGCGTTCGTCTTTAATACTTTCCGCGGTGCCCCTGCCACGTCGCTCGTCCGTCTCCGTTATTTGCCTAGCAGGCGTTTAGCAATATCCGTACACGCCGCAAGCGTATGGTAGGCGGTTCCAATAAGGTTCATAGGGGCCGCCATAATAGGGGCCATCGTAGCTGTAGGAATGGCTGGTCCCGTAGTAACCGGGCAATGTCGATGATCCCGGCAGCAGCGGCGTGTTGAAGCGCGGCGCATAGGCCTTGATGATGCCGGTAGGCGCCAACAGTACCTCGGGGCTCTCTTCCTCGACCACCACAAGCGCGCGGCCGCGCCGCACATAGCGAGGAGCTGCCGCCGGGACAATGGTGGTGCGATAATTGTAGTGCGCGCGGGGCAGGCCGTGCGGCAACTGGCCGGCGGCCCGGGTTGCGGCACGCCTGCCGGCGGCAGCTTTCTCTGCGCGCCTTGCTGCAGCCGCGCTGTTGGCAGGCTTGGCGGCGGCCGGGGTGTCGCTCGGCTTGGCGGCAGCCGGATCATCGGCCGGCTTGGCGGCGGCCGGAGGCTCGGCAGGCTTTGCCGCGGCGGGGCTATCGGTGGTGGTGGCGGCTCCGGGGCTCTGGGCCGCAGCGGTTCCGGCCGCGAAAATCGCGACCAGAATTGGCGTCATCCAGCGCAGCATCGTTGGCTCCGAATCATCAAGGGCGGCTCGGCGCCACTTTATGCCGGAATGCGCGTTAACGAGAGGCTTGTGATCGGCCGGATGGGGGAGGCGACCAGGCCCGGCTGTCCCGGAGAGGTTCGTCATTGCGAGCGAAGCGAAGCAATCCATCTTTCCGCTTGGGGATAGAATGGATTGCTTCGTCGCTTCGCTCCTCGCAATGACGGCGGAGATATCACGCGCCCAGCGCCTGCTCCAGGTCCGCGATCAGGTCTTCCTTGTCCTCGATGCCGATCGACAGGCGCACGACATCGGGTGCGGCGCCGGATTTCACCTTGGCGGCGTCGTCGAGCTGGCTGTGGGTGGTCGATGCCGGGTGGATCACCAGCGAGCGGGTGTCGCCGACATTGGCCAGATGCGAGAACAGTTTCAGGTTCGACACCAGGTTGACGCCGGCGTCGTAGCCGCCCCGCAGGCTGAAGGTAAAGACCGCGCCGGCGCCCTTCGGCGCATATTTGCGCGCGAGCTTGTTGTACTTGTCGCTGGCAAGGCCGGCATAGTTCACCGACGCCACCGCGGGATGGCCGGCCAGGAATTCCGCGACCGCCTTGGCGTTCTCACAGTGCTTCTGCATGCGCAGCGGCAGCGTCTCGATGCCGGTCAGGATCATGAAGGCGTTGAACGGCGAGATCGCCGGGCCGAGGTCGCGCAGGCCCAGCACGCGGCAGGCGATCGCGAAGGCGAAATTGCCAAAGGTCTCCTGGATCCTGATGCCGTGATATTCCGGCCGCGGCTCGTTGAGCATCGGATATTTGTTGTCCTTCGACCAGTCGAAGGTGCCGCCGTCGACGATGATGCCGCCGAGCGAATTGCCGTGGCCGCCGAGAAACTTCGTCAGCGAGTGCACGACGATATCGGCGCCATGGTCGATGGGGCGGATCAGATAGGGCGTCGCCAGCGTATTGTCGACGATCAGCGGCACGCCGGCCTTGCGGGCGACTTCGGCGATCGCCTCGATGTCGGTGATGCTGCCGGCCGGGTTGGCGATCGATTCGATGAAGATCGCCTTGGTGCGGGGCGTCACCGCGCGCTCGAAGCTGGCGATATCGTCGGGATCGGCCCACGCCACGTTCCAGCCAAAGCTCTTGAACGCATGCGTGAACTGGTTGATCGAGCCGCCATAGAGTTTTCGCGCCGCGATGAATTCGTCGCCCGGCATCAATAACTGTTGAAGCACGACGACCTGCGCCGCGTGTCCCGAAGCAACCGCCAGCGCCGCGGTGCCGCCTTCCAGCGCGGCGATACGTTCTTCCAGCACGGCGGTCGTGGGATTGCCGATGCGGGTATAGATGTTGCCGAACGCCTGCAGCCCGAACAGCGAGGCGGCATGGTCGGCGTCGTTGAACACGAAGGACGTGGTTTGATAGATCGGCGTCACCCGCGCGCCGGTGGTGGGATCGGGCTGCGCACCGGCATGCACGGCAAGGGTCGAAAATCCCGGGAGACGGTCGGTCATTCTTTGCGTCCTGTTCGTTGGCTTGCGCGAATTGCGCGGCATGCTGATCGCAGCCGCGTCCGCCGTCAAGGCGAGGGGTTCACAGATGGCGGATTGAAAACGGGTCTGCTTGGTTAGATCGTATCTTCGAAATAATCGTTTCGCATTGTGTCACGTCGGCTCGTTTTTGTTCTTTGCGGCGCGATCCGATGCCGCCGTCGCGCCGCCGCCGACGCTCATCCGGTTCAGCGACAGGCGCATGCCTTGCGTCGGTATCGGCGCGCGCTTCGAGCTCAGCGTGCGCGAATTGACTCCCATCCACGAAATTTCCGACGACAGCCGGCCATATTCGATCTTCGGGCAGCGGTTCATCACGACCTTGATTCCGGTGGCCTCGGCTTTCGCGGCGGCGGCATCGTCGCGTGCGCCGAGCTGCATCCAGATCACCTTGGGCAGCGGCGACAAGGTCAGGGCTTCCTCGACAACGGGCATGATGTGGGCGGAGCTGCGGAAGATGTCGATCATGTCGACGGGACGGCCGATCTCCGACAGCGAGGCGACGAACGGCTTGCCGAGCAGGCTCTTGCCGACATGGCCGGGATTGACCGGAATCATGTCATAGCCGCGCTGGGCTAGGTATTTGAAGGCAAAGTAGCTCGGCCGCACATTGACCGGCGAGGCGCCGACCATCGCGATCGACTTCACGGAGTTGAGGATGCCGCGGATGTAATTGTCGTCGTAATTGTCGTGGTTCATTTGTTTCCCAGTTCGTCGTTCCGGGATGGTGCGCCAGCACCAGACCCGGAACCTCGAGATTCCGGGCCTGATCCTTCGGACCATCCCGGAATGACGACGCTTTGCGTCGTCACTTATCCTGCCATTTCGGCTCGCGCTTCTCGATGAAGGCGCCGATGCCTTCCTCGGCGTCTCGCGCCATCATGTTCTCGGTCATCACTTCCGCCGTATAGCGATAGGCATCGGCAAGGCTCATTTCGGCCTGGCGATAGAACGCTTCCTTGCCGAGCTTGACCGTATAGGCTGACTTGAGCGCGACCTTCTGCGCGAGCGCAACTGCCGTATCGCGTTCGGTACCGGCGGCGACGACGCGGTTGACGAGGCCGATATTCCTCGCCGTCGCCGCCGAGATCGGCTCGCCCGTCAGCAGCATCTCCATCGCCTGCTTGCGCGGGATGTTGCGCGACAGCGCCACCATCGGCGTCGAACAGAACAGGCCGATATCGACGCCGGGCGTGGCGAAGCCTGCAGCCTCGGAGGCAACCGCGAGATCGCAGCTCGCCACCAGCTGACAGCCGGCGGCGGTCGCGATGCCCTGCACCGCGGCGACGACGGGCTTCGGCAGATGCACGACCGCCTGCATCATCGCGCTGCAGGCGTTCATGATCTGCCCGAAATAGGCCCGGCCGCGATCGGGGTCGCTGCGGCGCGCGGTCAGCTCCTTCATGTCGTGGCCGGCAGAAAAGGCCGGGCCGTTGGCCGCGATGACAACGGCACGGACGCTGTTGTCGTCATGGATTTCCTTCAGCGCGGCGTGCAGCTCGGCGATCAGGCCCTCCGACAGGCTGTTGCGCGCCGCCGGCCGGTTGAGGGTGAGCAGGCGGATGCTGCCGACGTTCTCCTGCAGCAGGATCGGAGGTTGTGGTGTGGGTGCGCGAGCAGTCTGGGCGGGCATTTCCGGGGTTTCACTCCGAGATTTTCATTTGGGTTTTGATGACAACCTAATGTAACAGGCCCTCTTAATCGAGGGGCAGGGGTGGCATGGCGGCAGCGAAAATGAGCGTGGCTGAGCTGGAGAAGTTCCTCCGCGAGGAATTTCCACAGGCGTTCAGCGACGGCGACATCACCATCGAGAGCGCGGACGGCGAGACCTGCCTGCTGCGGCGGCGCTATGACGAGCGCATGCTGCGCCCGGGCGGCACGGTGTCGGGGCCGACACTGATGGCGATGGCCGATTTCGCGATGTATGTGGTGCTGCTCTCGGCAATCGGCCCGGTGGGGCTTGCGGTCACGACCAACCTCAACATCAATTTCCTGCGCAAGGGCCTGCCAGGTCAGGACGTGCTGGCCGCCGCGAAGCTGTTGAAGCTCGGCAAGCGGCTGGCGGTCGGCGAGGTCAGCCTGCTGTCGGGCTCATCGCCCGATCCGATCGCCCATGTGACGGCGACCTATTCCATTCCAAATATGTAGGGTTTTTGGCGGTAATATTGCACCATATTTATAAGTGGCTGTTTTTACATATATAATTCGCGCGCGGCGGCGTTGACGGACGGCGCTTCGTTCTCTAGAAACCCGCCAGTTCGGCGCATCCTGGCGCCGATTTCCATTTTCACGGATTTCCTCACATGAAAACCTATTCGGCAAAGCCCGCCGAGGTGAACAAGAAGTGGGTCTTGATCGACGCCAAGGGTCTGGTGGTCGGTCGTCTCGCCACCCTGGTCGCCATGCGCCTGCGCGGCAAGCACCTGCCCACCTACACCCCGCATGTCGATTGCGGCGACAACGTCATCATCATCAACGCGGCGCATGTCGTGCTGACCGGTCGCAAGCGCGACAACAAGGTCTACTACAAGCACACCGGCTTCATCGGTGGCATCAAGGAACGCACCGCCAAGCAGATCCTCGAGGGCCGTTTCCCCGAGCGCGTCGTCGAGAAGGCCATCGAGCGCATGATTCCGCGTGGTCCGCTCGGCCGCGTGCAGATGGGCAATCTGCGCGTCTATCCCGGCTCCGAACATCCGCATGAAGCCCAGCAGCCCGAGAAGGTTGATATCGCTTCGATGAACCGCAAGAACATGAGGGCCGCATAAGATGTCGGATACCATGCAGTCGCTCGACCAGTTGGCGTCGCTGAAGACGGCCGCTCCGGAAGCGCCGAAATACGTCAAGAAGGTCGACAAATACGGTCGCGCCTATGCCACCGGCAAGCGCAAGGACGCGGTCGCCCGCGTCTGGATCAAGCCGGGCGCCGGCAAGATCACCGTCAACACCCGCGAGGTCGAAGTCTATTTCGCCCGTCCCGTGCTGCGCATGCTGATCCAGCAGCCGCTGGTGGCCGCGGCGCGCAACGGTCAGTACGACGTCATCTGCACCGTCGCCGGCGGCGGTCTGTCGGGCCAGGCGGGTGCCGTGCGTCACGGCATCTCGAAGGCGTTGACGAACTTCGAGCCGGATCTGCGCGGCGTCCTCAAGAAGGGCGGCTTCCTGACCCGCGACTCCCGTACCGTCGAGCGCAAGAAGTACGGCCGGGCGAAAGCGCGCAAGTCGTTCCAGTTCTCGAAGCGCTAATTGCTTCGCTAAAATTGCAGCGATACCGCTGCGTCAATCGAACGAAAAAGGGCGCCGGTCGGCGCCCTTTTTTGCTTACCATTTAGTGATCGGTTACCACGGGTTTTCCTGAAAACTTGCTTACCGGCGCAAACGGATTTCGAACACGGCGCTCCTAGTGTCGATCACGGAATGGCGCGAAATTGCATTTTCAGTGTGCGCCGAACAAGTTGCATCACACGCGTTCGGGTGAGCCCATGTCGTTCGATACTTCCACGTTATATTTGTTTGCCACGATGGTCGCAGGCATGCTGGGGGCCATGCTGGTGCTGTTCGGCAAGCAGGAAAACATCCCGGCTTTGAAGTGGTGGGGAACGGCCTATCTGCTCGGGGCGGCCTCGGTGGCGGTCTGGACCATCGGCGGTGCCAAGCTCGGCGAGCCGCTGTTGCTGGCGCTGCATGCGGTCGGCTTCATGGCCTGCGGCATGGTGTGGAACGCATCGCGCGTCTTCCACGGCCGCAAGCCCAATCTGCCGGGGCTGTTGCTGGGCGCGATCGTTTGGGTCGGCACGGTGCTGGCCGTGCCATCCCTTAATCCCGCCATGCGGCTGATCGTCGGTGCCGTGATCGTCGCCGTCTATGCCGGGCTGACGGCATCCGAATTGTGGAACGAGCGGCGGCGGACCATGCAGAAGCGCTGGCCGTCGATTGCCGTGCCGGTGATGCATGGTTGCGTGCTGGCGCTGCCGATCCTGCTCGGCAGTCTCCTGCGTCCGCATGACGAGACCTTCACCAGCAGTATCTGGGTGACGGCGTTCTCGATCGAACTGATCCTCTACGCCATCGGCACCGTGTTCGTGATCTTCATGCTGGTGTCGGACCGCGCCGTCACGGTGCACAAGACCGCGGCGTCGGTCGATCCCCTGAGCGGCATGTTGAACCGCCGCGGCTTTACCGAAGCCAGCAACCGGGTGATCGAACGCGAGGCCGCCGCGGGGCGGCCGGTGACGGTGATGATCTTCGACATCGATCATTTCAAGGGCATCAACGACCGCTTCGGCCATCCCGCCGGCGACGAGATGCTCAAACTGTTCTCCACCGTCGTGGTCAGCAATCTGCGCATCAGCGATCTCTCGGGGCGCATCGGCGGCGAGGAGTTCGCGGCGCTGCTGGCGTGTCCGCTGGAGGAGGGCGTGATCGTGGCCGAGCGGGTGCGCGAGGCCTTCGAGGCGTCGAACATCGTCTGCGAGGAAGGGCCGGTCGATACCACGGTCAGCATCGGCGTCGCCGGCGGTCCGGCGGGCACCGAGCTTGACGTGTTGCTGGCGGCGGCCGATACCGCGCTCTATCAGGCCAAGCGCGGCGGCCGAAACCGGGTCGAGGCCGCGGAAGAGCTGCCGCTGTCGGTGGCCAACTGGCGGCGCAATCGCGCCGGCGGCACAGCGTCGCGACGTCCGGCGACGGCTTGAGCCAGGTCTGGGCCAAGCCGCCAGCGTTGACACCTGAGCGGTTTACCGCCATAGGCAAGGGCATGAACAAGCTTCGCTCAGCCGCATTGACCACCACCGCGACCGCTTACGGCGGATCGCCTGCTGGTTGCGCGCGCTAGAGACAAGCGTACTTCACCCAGAAAAGGCCCCGCCGGCGACGGACGGGGCCTTTTCTGTTTCTTCATGATCCCCGTCCGCGCTTTTCCCATCACGAGGAACAAAGCCATGGACGATCTCGATCACAGAAATCTCGGCACGAAACTCAAACTCTGGCACCTTCAGGAAGATGCGCCGGGCATGGTGTTCTGGCATCCGCGCGGCCACGCGGTCTACCGGGTGCTGGAGGATTACCTCCGACGCAAGATGCGCCGAGCCGGCTATGCCGAAGTGCGGACACCGCAGCTGCTGCCAAAGGAATTCTGGGGCCGGAGCGGTCACTGGGACAAATTCCGCGAGCACATGTTCCGCGTCGACGACGGCGAACTGGCGATGGCGCTGAAACCGATGTCGTGTCCATGCCACGTGCAGATCTTCAACAAGGGGCTGCGCTCGTGGCGGGAGCTTCCGGTCCGCTACGCCGAGTTCGGCGCCTGCCATCGCAACGAGCCTTCCGGTTCGCTCCACGGCATCATGCGGACGCGCGCCTTCGAGCAGGACGACGCGCATGTGTTCTGCCGCGAGCAGGATGTGGAGGCTGAAGTCGCGTGCTTCATCACCCTGCTCGGCGAGGTCTATCGCGAGCTCGGCTTTCCCGACTATGAGGTGGTGCTGGCAACACGGCCGGCGGTGCGCGCCGGCGACGATGCGACGTGGGACTGGTCGGAGGCGAAGCTCGGCGATGCCGCGAAGGCTTGCGGCCTCACGCCTCAAATCAATCCGGGCGAAGGCGCGTTCTACGGACCGAAGCTGGAATTTACGCTGCGCGATCGGCTCGGACGATCCTGGCAGTGCGGCACGGTGCAGCTCGACGGCGTGCTGCCGCAGCGGCTCGAGGCGTCCTACATTGCCGCCGATGGCAGCCGGGCAAGACCGCTGATGATCCACCACGCCATCTTCGGATCGCTCGGCCGCATGATCGCGATCCTGCTCGAGCACCATGGCGGCGTGCTTCCGTTCTGGCTGTCGCCGGACCAGGTCGCGGTCGCGCCGATCTCGAAAGACCAGGCCGGATACGGCGCGGACGTTCTGGCAGCGTTCGAGGAGGCCGGAATCCGCGCCGTTGCCTATGACGGCGCTGATACGCTTTCGCGGCGCATTGTGGCGGCGCATGAAATGGCGGTGCCGATGATGGCCATCGTCGGTGAGCGCGAACTGAGGAACGGCCGGGTGAGCCTGCGCGAACGCGACGCCTCACAGGTTGACGTTCCGTTGGCTGAGGCGGTGTCGCGCCTGCAGGCGAGGGCGCGGCCGGGCGCTCTCGGGTTCACGGCTTAGCCGGATACGCCAGATTTGATCGCCAGCTCCTGCACGAGTGAGGCGGCGCGCTTCAATTGCGGAAGCGCTCGGTCGCGGAAGGCGGCCATATCCATTCGCGCCGCATCCACCGTGACGCTCAAGCCGGCAATCACTGACCCCTGCGCGCCGAAGATCGGCGCTGCCAGCGTGCGCAGGCCATAGGCATTTTCACCGTCGGACACCGCGTGGCCCTGCTGCCGGACGAGATCGAGCCGCGCGAGCAAGGCGTCGAGATCCGTCAGTGTGCGCTCCGATAATTTGATCCGGGGCCGCGCTTCCAGAGAGCGAATCTGCTCGTCCCTCGGCAGGTAAGCCAGCATGACGTGGCCGAGCGCGGCGCTGTACGCCGGAATCCGCGTGCCGGGGCGGCGGTCGATCTTGTGCCGGTCGAGGCCGGTGCTGACGCGGGCGAGATAGATCACGTCGCCGCCATCCAGCGCGCCGAGCGAGGCCGCATCGCCGACCGAAGGCGCCAGTTCGCGCAGCAGCGGCTCGGCCAGGGCGCGCAGCGTCCCGCCTGACAGGACCGTGTAGCCGAGATCGAGACAGGCGACGCCGAGCCGAAACCTCCGGCTCTGCGGAACGGCCTGGAGATAGCCGAGCTCGACGAGGGTCTGGATCAGCCGGAACGCGGTGCCACGATCGAGATTGGCGCGCGCGGCAATCTCGCTGAGCGTCAGCTCGAAGGCCTCGCTGGTAAAACTCCGCAGCACGGCGAACGCCTTGCCGACCGATGCCACATAGTTCTTCGGGTTGCCCGATGAGCTGCTCTTGGGGCCTTTCTTGGCGGTCTTCGGCCTGTCGTCCGAAGCGAGCCCGGGGGCCTTGGCCATCATCTCAATACCTGCTCTGCAAGGAAAGACTGGGCGCCGCCCTTGACGGTAGGCCGGCACGGTTCTAGGGAAGCGCAACATCAAATAACAAATGTTCGCATTCCGAACAATATCTTTCGGCGAACTATTTCGCGCGATCGGAGGAAATCTTGTCGACATCGTCTCTTCATCCGCAGGGCGTGTTCTGCGCCGCGTTGACGCCGCTCGATGCGGAGCTGGCGCCTGACCATGTGCGTTTCGTCGCGCATTGCCGCTATCTCCTCAGCGAGGGCTGCGACGGCATCGCGATGCTTGGCACGACCGGCGAAGCCAATTCCTTTTCGGTCGGCGAGCGCGCCTCGCTGCTCGAGGCGGTGGTGCGGGACGGGATCGCGCCGAACCGGCTGCTTCCCGGCACCGGCGTTGCGGCGCTCAGCGATACGATCGCGCTGACGCGCCATGCACTCTCCGTCGGCGTCGATACCGTGGTGATGCTGCCGCCGTTCTACTACAAGGGCGTCACCGATGACGGCGTCTATGCGTCCTACAGCGAGGTCGTGCAACGGATTGGCGATGCCCGGCTCAAGATCGTGCTCTATCATATTCCGCAAATGTCGATGCAGCCGATCTCGCATGCGTTGATCGAGCGGCTGCGCGCGGCCTATCCGGCGACCTTCGTCGGCATCAAGGATTCCGCCGGCGATTTCGCCAATATGACCGCAATGGTCGAGCGCTTTCCGGGCTTTTCGGTTCTGACTGGCGCTGATCCGCTGCTCCTGCCGCTGCTGCGGAAGGGCGGTGCGGGCTGCATCACCGCGACCTCCAACCTCGTGGCGCGAGATCTTGCCTATGTCTTCCGGCATTTCCGCGACCGCGACGATGACGCCGCGCTTGCGACGGCACAGGCGCGCATCGTCAAGGCACGCGGGCTCGTCTCGCGTTTTCCGCAGATGCCATCGCTGAAGGCGGTGGTCGCCGAGCGCACCGGCCATGCCGGATGGCAGCGCCTCCGGCCACCGCTGGAGTCTTTGCCGCCTTCACAGGTGAAGGAGCTGCTTGCCGACGCCGGCGCACTTGCCGCCGAGAGCGTCTAGTGTGGTCGGTGACGAGGCAACCTGATGTCCGAATCCTTCCGGGATGTTCTTGCTGGATTGGCTGATATCGTCGGCGACGATCACGTGATCGATTCCGCCGGCGATCAGGAGCCCTATGTGGTGGATTGGCGCGGGCGTTATCGCGGCCGCGCCGTCGCTGTTGTCCGGCCGGGCTCGACGGATGAAGTCGCCGCGGTCGTCCGGCACTGTGCCGCGAGAGGGCTGGCGATCGTCCCGCAAGGCGGCAACACCGGCATGTGCGGCGCCGCGACGCCGGATGACGGCGTGTCCAACGTCGTGATCCGCCTCGACCGCATGCGGCGCGTGCGCGACGTCAGCCCGCTCGCCAATACGATCACGGTGGAGGCCGGCTGCATCCTCGCCGATGTGCAGGCGGCGGCAACGGCCGCGGACCGTTATTTTCCGTTGAGCCTCGGGGCCGAGGGCTCCTGCCAGATCGGCGGCAACATTTCGACCAATGCCGGCGGCACCGCCGTGCTGCGCTACGGCCCGATGCGCGATCTGGTGCTCGGGCTGGAAGCGGTGCTGCCGGATGGTCGCGTCTTCAACGGCCTGCGCGCGCTGCGCAAGGACAACACGGGCTATGCGCTCAAGCAGCTCTTCATCGGCGCGGAAGGAACGCTCGGCATCGTCACCGCGGCCGTGCTGAAGCTGTTTGCGCCGCCGCGCAGCTCGGCCTTGGCACTGCTCAAGTTGCAGGGCGTCGAGCAGGCCCTGCAGATCATGCAGCGCTTGCGCGGCGTCGTCGGTGACCGGCTCGGCAGCCTCGAAATCATGTCGCGCAGCCAGATCGAGGCGATCGCCGCGACCGTGCCGCATGTTTCCATTCCCTTCGAGCTTACGACGCCGTGGTACCTGATCGTCGAACTGACGGATACGCTGGCCGGGGTCGACCTCGACGAGCCGCTTGCGGCCGTGCTCGCGGATGCGATGGATGCGGGACTGGCCGAGGATGCGATACTGGCATCCAGCCTCGCGCAGGCGAAGGCGATCTGGGCGGTGCGGCACAGCGTGTCCGAAGGCAACAAGCGCAGCGGCTATGTGGTGTCGCATGACAGCGTGGTCCCGCTGGAGCGGCAGGCCGCGTTCGTCAGCAATGTCGAGGCCAGGATCATGGCGGCCGTTCCTCATGCCCGCGTGGTCATGCATGGCCATATCGGCGACGGCAATATCCACGTGATCGCCCTGATCGACCGCGACCGCTGCAATGACCCGGCCGCGATCGCCGCGCTGGTGGCTGACATTAACGAGATCGTCGACGATGAGACCGCGGCGCAGGGTGGCGCGATCAGCGCCGAGCACGGCATCGGCATCACCAATCGCGGCCGGCTCGCACGCGTGGCCGATCCGCTCGATATCGATCTGATGCGCGGCATCAAGCAGCTATTCGATCCGAACGGCCTGATGAATCCCGACAAGATCTTCGCAAGCGCGCTTCGCGCGACCGGCAGCGCTGGAGCGCCATGACGATGACGAGCGTCCGCCTCCTTGCCGACGATCTGACCGGTGCGCTCGACACCGCGGCCGAGTTCGTCGGGCTGTGCGGACCGTTCGACGTGACCTGGCCGGAAGCGCTCGCGACAGCTACCGCGCCGAGCCTTGCGATCGACAGCGGCACGCGCGAGCTTGCAAGGGCCGACAGCATCGAGATCATCGGACGGCTGGCGCCGCTGCTTTGCGAAGGGACGATCGCCTACAAGAAGGTCGACAGTCTGCTCCGCGGCGCGTGGGCCGCCGAACTCGGCGCCTGCTTGCGGACCGGCCATTGGGCCTCCTGCGTCGTCGCGCCGGCCTTCGCCTATCAGGGGCGCCGGACGCATGATGGTCAGCAATTGGCGCGCACGCCGGAGGGCGACTGGTATCCGGTCGGCAAGAATCTGCTGGCGCAACTGAAGGCGGAGAATATTGACGCCCGGCGGGGCGGGCCCGATACATGGTCGCATGGCGGCGTTCAGGTCTTCGATGCCGAGAGCGATGGCGATCTCGACCGCGTGGCCGAGATCGGCCGGCGTCTGCCCGGACCAGTCCTGTGGTGCGGGAGCGGCGGCCTGGCCGGTGCCCTGGCACGCGGCAGCCGGGCCGGCGCGCCGCGCCAATTGAAGAAGCCGGTGCTGGGATTGTTCGGTTCCGATCAGGTCGTCACCGCGTCCCAGCTTGAGGCCTGCGGCGATGCCACCCTCACGCTTGTTGAAGGCGAAGGCGCCCCGCGGGTGCAGCGCAAGCTCGCCGGTGACGGCGTGGCGCTGGTGAAGTTTTCGCTGCCCGAGAAATTGTCGCGCACGGAGGCGGCGCGGCGGATCGCGCATGAAATGACCACGCTGATCTCGGAGATTGATGCTCCCGGCACGCTGATCGTCGCCGGCGGCGAAACCTTGAAGGCCGTCTGCGTCGCGCTCGGCGCACAGGCATTGCAGGTCGCCGGCCGCCTCGTGCCGGGTCTGCCGCGCTCGCTTCTTCAGGGTGGCCGCTGGGCCGGCGTTGACGTGATTTCCAAATCCGGTGCGTTTGGTACCAGGGAGCTCTGGCGCGATCTGCTCCAGGACAATGATTTGCTCAGCACGAGGAACCCGACATGACCTCTCGCCATCTCGCGATCACCATGGGCGATCCGGCCGGGATCGGCCCGGAAATTATCGTCAAGGCCTGCGTTGGCCTGCAGGACAGGATTGCGCGCGGCGACCTTCGCCTGCTGATTATCGGCAGCGGCGCCGCGCTTCAGGACGCGAAGGCCGCGCTCGGCGCTAGTATCGCCATTCCGGAGGTAAGCGCCGAAGACCGCGATTGGCCGGCCCTCTGCTATCTGCAGGCCGATGCCGAGGGGGCGCCGATCCGTCCGGGTGTGCTCACTGCCGACGGCGGGCGGTTTGCGTTCAAGGCGATCGAGCACGGCGTGCGGCTGACACAGGCTGGCCGGACCGCGGCCATCGTGACGGCGCCACTGAACAAGGAGGCGCTCAACAAGGCCGGCTATCACTATCCCGGCCACACCGAGATGCTGGCGCATCTGACCGGCGTGCGCGGCTCGGTGATGCTGCTGGCCCACGGCAACATGCGGGTCAGCCATGTCTCCACCCATGTGGCGCTGGAGGACGTGCCGAAGCGGTTGACGCCGGAGCGGCTCCGTCAGGTGATCGATCTCACCGACGACGCGCTGCGGCGGCTCGGCATCGTACGCCCCAAGATCGCCATCGCTGCGCTCAATCCGCATGCCGGCGAGGGCGGGCTGTTCGGCCGGCAGGACATCGACGTCTCGGCGCCGACGATCGCCAAGGCGGTCGCCGACGGCCTCGATGTCGTCGGCCCGGTGCCGGGTGACACCATCTTCGTCAAGCTTCGCGCCGGCCAGTTCGACGCTGTTGTCGCGATGTATCACGACCAGGGGCACATCCCGGTGAAGCTATTGGGCTTCCAGGTCGATCCCGCCACCGGCCGCTGGCAGGAGCTTTCCGGCGTCAACATCACGCTCGGCCTTCCGATCATCCGCACCTCCGTCGATCACGGCACCGCCTTCGACATCGCCGGCAAGGGCATCGCCAACGAGCACAGCCTGATCGAAGCCATCGACTACGCCGAGCGCCTCGCCGCCGGCACCTCCCTGGCTCCAAAGTGATGAGAGCAGACGATTAATGAGCAATTCCTTCACGCCGATCGAAATCCTTCGCCCCACCGCCGTCGAGTTTGGATGCGGAACGATCGCCGATGTGGCGCGCTTTGCGGAGCGGATCGGCGCGCGGCGGCCGCTGGTGGTTTCGGATCCGTTCAACGCCCAGCGCGTCGATCAATTGGCGCTGCCCGGAGCGGTTAAGGTATTCGGCGAGGTGAAGCCCGAGCCTGATCTGCCCAACCTTGAAAAGGCCGTGGCGATGGCGCGCGAGGCCGCGCCCGACCTCGTCGTCGGCTTTGGCGGGGGCAGCGCGATGGACCTCGCCAAGCTGGTGGCCGTGCTCTGCACCGGCGACGTGGCCTTTGCCGATATCGTCGGCGCCGAGAAGGTGGCCGGCCGCAGCGTGGCGCTGATGCAGATTCCGACCACGTCCGGGACCGGCAGCGAGGCCGGCACCCGCGCGCTCGTCACCGATCCGGCCAGCCGCAACAAGCTCGCGGTGCAGAGCCGCTTCATGCTGGCGGATATCGCCATCGTCGATCCCGACCTCACGATGACCGTGCCGCGGGAGGTCACTGCGGCGACCGGCGTCGATGCGCTGGCGCATTGCGTCGAGGCCTACACCAGCCGCAAGGCACATCCGGCGATCGATCTCTATGCCATCGAGGGCGCGCGGCTGGTCGGGCGCTATCTGCGGCGTGCGGTGGCTGACGGCGGCGATCGCGAGGCGCGGGCGGGCCTCGCGCTGGCCTCGCTCTACGGCGGCTATTGTCTCGGCCCGGTGAACACGACGGCGGGCCACGCGGTGGCCTATCCGCTCGGCACGCGCCACCATGTCGCCCATGGCCTCGCCTGCGCGGTGATCTTCCCGCATACGCTGGCGTTCAACATGCCGGCGACCTCGACGAAGACGATTGCCGTGCTCCATGCGCTCGGCCTTTCGGAACGGAACGTTCCGGCGGCGGCATTCGAGGCCGCCTATAGCTTCTGCATCGATCTCGGCATCGAGATGCGCCTGTCCGCGCTCGGTGTTCCCAGGGACGATCTCGGCACCATGGCGGACGAAGCCCATGCCATCCGCCGCCTGCTCGACAACAATCCCCGCGATCTCGGCCGCGACGAAATTTTGCAGATCTACGAGACGGCGTTTTAGCCGGACCGCGGCGTACGGCGGACAATCAATAACATAAACAGAGGAAACTCGGATGAGATCAGCGTGGCTTGTTCTTGCGTCGGCGATGTTGCTGGCGGCACCTGTCAAGGCGGAGGACGCGTATCCTTCCAGGCAGGTGAGCGTGATCGTTCCGTTCGCCGCCGGCGGCACTGCGGATATTTTTGCGCGGATGGTGGCCAATCATCTTCAGGCGAAACTCGGCAAGCCGTTCGTGGTCGAGAACGTCGGCGGCGCCGGCAGCATCGTCGGCGTGACGCGGCTGGCGCGGTCGGCGCCGGACGGGCTCACGCTCGGCCTCGCCAGCACCTCGGCACTGGCGATCAATCCGTCGCTGTATGGCCCGAAGCTCAGCTATCAGCCCGACAAGGATCTGCAGCCGATCATGCAGATCAGCGTTGTGCCCAACGTTCTCGTCGTCAACCCCGACAAGATCAAGGCGCGGACCGTGCCCGATCTGATCGCCTATCTGAAGGCCAATCCGGACAAGGTCTCGTTCGGTTCGGCCGGCGTCGGCACCTCGCAGCATCTGGCGGCCGAATTGTTCCAGCAGATGACCGGCACCAGGATGGTGCATGTGCCCTACAAGGGCTCGAGCACGATGCTGACGGACCTGATCAGCGGCCAGATCGACCTTGCCTTCGATAACGTGCCGCTGCTGCTGCCGCAGGCCAAGGACGGCAAGCTGGCGCTGATCGCCGCCGCAACGCCCAAGCGCGCCTCGTTCGATCCCAATCTCCCGACGGTTGCAGAATATCTGCCCGGCTTCGAAGCGGTCGCCTGGCACGGCTTCTTTGTTCCGGCGGCGACGCCGAAGCCGATCGTCGAAAAGCTGTCGGCGGAGATCCGCAGCTTCATGCAGCAGCCGCAGACGGTGCAGAAGATGGCCGAACTCGGCGCCGATGCCGCGGCGCTGGAGGCTGAGCCGTTCGCCGCCTACATCGCGTCGGAGACGGCGCGGTGGAAGAAGGTGATTGAGGCCGCCAACATCAAGCTGGAGTAGGGCGCAGGCCGGGTTTTTCCGAATCATTGCGCGCAAACAGGGCGATAGCTCCGGAGATTAATTCGATACTTGCGAACTTGTCTCCGGAGTGATGTTCCGCGGTAACCTCCCGTTTACCATTCCGTTTCATCATCTGCGCCATGGATTCACATCACAGACGAGACCCGCAGGCTGCCCTGATGTCGCTCGAAGCGGCCGCAGCCTCCGCGCGTGGCGGGTTCGGATGCAGGTTCTCGACCTCGGAAGAATTCGAGATGGCGCTCATCTCCGAGCGCCGTGCGCAGGGGCATTACGATCAGCGCAGAATGCGCTGGCCTGCCATCATGTTCATCGGCTGCGCGCTGATGGTCGCCGGCACCGTCCTGCTGTTCCGCTAGCCATCTCCTCATTTCGCCAGCGGATCCGGGCGTACCTGGATATGCACCGCCCGCGGCTTTGAGCCCTTGCCGCCCTCCATCAGCCATGGCGTGCGGTCGCCGCTCGAGCTCCACAATCCACGTCCCTTCCACCCTGCGTTCGGATCGTCGATGCGGCCGTCGAGGCCCTTGGCGAAGAAGCCGAGCGGATAGGGGATGCGCAGCATCACCATCTGCCCGTCCTTGAGGGCGACGAAGCCGTCATTGAGGTTGGCGGTGGAGATCGGGATGTTTTCGCCGAGGCCAACCGTATTGTGGTGGTCGACCCAGGTGTAATAGCTCGCCTCCGCACTGGAATTCTCGAAGCCTTCGAAGCCGGGGCCGGGATATTTGAAATAGGAGAAGCCCTCCGGGCAGTGATTGCCGGTGGCTTCCGGCCCGTTCAGCGGCGCCTTGCACTTCGTGCGATCGAAGCGGATCAGGCTGCCGTTCGAGCCCGAGCCCCACAGCACGCCGTTCTTGTCGATATCGCCGCCGCGAACGCCGATGCCTTCCTTCGGGATGGCATAGAATTCCGACAGTTTTGTCTTGGGATCGAAGCGCAGGAAGCCGGGCTGGCCGACGAACACGTTGACGGTGTACCAGACCGAGCCGTCGGTCGGATGCGGCATCACCGCGTAGGGGCCGGAGCCTGCGACCCGCATGTCCTTGCCGGCCTCGGCCGGCTTGCCCGGCTCGGTGTAGTCGTCGACCTTGCCGTTGCCATTGGTGTCGAGCACGAACGGCGCCCAACCCTGCGCTTTGACGGCATCACCGGTCTCATCCCACAGTTTGGTGTTGACCCAGCCAGCGACAGGGCCGGTGCCCGACATCCAAAGCGTATCGTCGGCGTCGTAGCCGAACTGCGGGTGATGGGTGCCGAAGCAGGTATCGATGAAGCTATATTTCTGCGTCTTCGGATCGTACACCGTCACCTGCCGCCCCGAACGCTCCAGCGGGAAGGCTTTTGCCGACGGATGCTCGGAGCCCTTGCGGCAGTAGGCCGGGTTTTCGATGCCGCGCACCGCCGCCGCGAGCCACACCCGGCCCTTCCTGTCGAACATGCTGTTGTGGTTGTTGGCGCGGTTGCTCCAGATCTTCTCCTCGCCCCAATAGGCCGAGGGGCTGACCGGATTGAGCACGGCCGTGCCGTGCAGCGGCGGCCCGAACGATTCCGGCGTGTTGGGATCGGCGACCGGCATTTTCGAGAACGTCACTCTGTGCGTCTTCGGATCGAGGATCGGCATGTCGTCGGACGAGTACTCGTTCGCGCCGAACAGCGGGCCGTAGGCGTTGACGGTCGGATAGCGGCGGTCCGACGAAATCAGATCGTGGACGAAGTGTTTTTCGGTCGCCCATTCCCAGGAAGTGATGACCACATTGCGTTCGATGCCGGCCGGCCGCGGCGGCTTGGATTTCGGCAACTCGCCCTTGGCGACGCGGTCGGTCCAGTCGCCGAAATATTTGAACGGCACGCCGCCGAGCTGGCCGGCGAGGCGATTCACCATCCATTCGCCGGTTTGGCCCGAGGAGACGCGGCGCATCCAGGCTTCCTCGCCCGACTTGAACTCGCCGAACGCGCCCGGGATCGTGCGCGTCGATTCCTGGCCGATCTGGTGGCAGCCGATACAGTCGACATTGTTCATCCGCTGGCGCCAGGTGTCCTGCGTGATCTCCTTCGGGATATCGGTCGAGCCGCCGAAATCCTTGGCCGGCGGAATCTTCATCATCGTGTACCAGTAGATCGCCGAGTAGTAATGCGCCGCCGCGGCTTCGTTAGGCGCCGGCACCGCCGTGAGGTTGACCTGCTGGCCGGGCTTGGCCCGCAGCTTTGGCGAATCCACCAGCCCGTAGCCGCGGACCCAGACGGAGTAGTTCACATTCAGTGGCAGGTCCGGGATCACGTAGCGGCCCTGATCGTCGGTGACGACGATCTTGGCGAATTTGGTCGGCAGCTCCGTGGTCTCGGCGATCACCCAGACGCCGGCCTCCGGCCCGTTCGGCCCGCGCACCACGCCGCCGATATCGTCATTGTCGATGGCGACCGCCACTGGCTGCTGCCCGTGGGATGGCGCTGTGAAGCCGAGTACGCTTGCCGCCGCCAGGGTGAATGCGCATAGGGTCCGATCGAGATTCATCGTCGCTCTCCCCACAACCGTGAGCTTGCCGCTCTTCGTTTGGTTGAAGCGTACATCAAACAAGGGTTGAGGCGGGAGCATGTCACGCGCGCGATTTCGTCATGCTGGGTAGGCAGGATATCCGGGCGTGCATCGCAGCAATCTTTTGCTTTTCGGCGAGCTGGGTTAGACACGGCCATTCTCATGGGAAGGCGCAAGCAATGATCACTGAAATCGCACAAATCGACGTCAAGCCGGGCACCGAGAAGGATTTTGAAGCCGCCGTCGCCAAGGCGCGGCCGCTGTTCCTGCGCGCCAAGGGCGGCAAGGGGTTCGAACTGCACAAATCGATCGAGAAGCCGCAGCGTTACCGGCTGATGGCGCAGTGGGAGACGCTGGAGAACCACACCGTGGACTTCCGCGGCTCCGAGGATTTTACGGCCTGGCGCGCGCTGGTCGGGCCGTATTTCGCCTCGCCGCCTGAGGTCGAGCATACCGAGACGGTGCTGACCACGGCCGGCTGAAGCCATCAGGGCGCCGCGATCGCGACAGGCGTATCCTCCGTCTTGAAATGATCGATCATCACCTTGGCGATCGCCATCAGGGGCAGCGCGAGCGCCAGCCCCCAGATGCCGAAGACCACGCCGAGCAGGATCTGGAACGCGAACAGCGTCGCCGGCGGAATGTCCAGCGCCTGGCGCTGGATGATCGGCGTCAGCACGTAGCTCTCCAGCGCGTGTACGCCGAGGAACAGGATGAAGGCGGAGAAGCCCGCGACCCATCCGGAGGCGAGGCTGGCCAGCACCACGATCAGCCCGCCGAGGATGGCGCCGACGGTGGGGATGAAGGCGAGCAGCCCGGCCTGGATGCCCAGGATGAACGAGCTCTGGATGCCGATGATCGAAAGCCCGATCCAGGTCACCAGGAACACCGCGACCATGGTGATGATCTGCGCGATCAGCCAGCGCTCCAGCGTCTCGCCGATCCGGTCGACGATCACCACCGCCCGCGTGCGATGCCTGGCCGGCGTCATGAACAACAGCCCGTCGCGGTAGACGCTTGGTTGGGTCGCGAAGGCGATCCCCAGGAACAGCACGATGAAGAAGTTTCCGACCGCGCTGGCGGTGCCCAGGATCAGCTTCAGGCTCTGGCTGAAGATGGCGCCGCCGCTGGCCGCGATCGTGCCGGCGCTCGGAAGCGTATGCGGCGTCGCGGCTGCCGCCGGCGCGCCGTCGTCGGAGGTCGAGGACAGCGTGCCGAAATCGAAGAAGCTGGTGTCGATGCCGTTCTGGTCGAGAAAGCCCTTGACGTTGACGAGCTGCGACTTGAGCGTCTTGCTCAGCGCCGTGGTCTGCTGGGCGATGGTGGTGCCGCCGAGGAAGACAATACCCGACAGGAGCCCTGCGACCACCAGGCACACCGTCGTCAGCCGCAGCGCATGCGGAAGCCGCACCACGCGCCCGAGCAAATTGCTCATGGCATTCAGCGCCACGCCGAGCAGCGCACCGGAAAACAGCAGGAATAGCGTCGCGGCGAAATGCCAGGTGAAGGCGAGCAGGGCGGCGAACAGCACGACGCCGATGCCGCCGACCGAGATCGCCCACGCCAGATCGGTGCGGGCCTGAAGGCGATTGTCAGCGGGACCTGTCACGTTGATTCCTTGTCGTGAGAAAATATGGGGCGGGAAGTCTTTGGCCAAAATGCCACCGGGATCAAGCCAGCGCCCGCGCGCCGGTTTGACGCTGCGGCGTCCCCTGTGCCAAGCGGTATGTCATCTGCTATGGCGGCCCGGAAAGGGGTAGGATGTTTTTCAAATGGTTCGGCCCGCTTGCGCTGCTGGCGGCGCTGGTGATCGGCGACCAGATCAGGATCAACCGTCCCGCCCACAAATATCGCCTGACGGTCGAGGTCGAGACGCCGGAAGGGCGCAAATCGGCTTCCAGCGTCGTCGCCATCCATCCCGATCGCAGCTACACCCGCCGCGGCCAGACCCGCACCCTCGGCGATGCCGTCTTTGTCGACCTCGGGCAGGGCAGGAATCTCGTCGCGCTGCTCGCCCATCTCGACAACAACAAGCTCGTGCTCGACGACATGAACTACGTCGCCTTGCGTGCCTATGGCGCGGCCGGCGGCAAGCGCGTGCCATTCGGCGAGATGAGCCGGCAGGCCGGCATAGTCCCGGTGACGGGCGAACTGATCCCGCTGCTGGTCAGTTTTGCCGATCCGGGCCAGCCGGGCACCGCGCGGCGGGTCGGGCCCGACGATGCCGAGGCCGTGCTCGGCCCGGGCTCCCGCATTCAGGGGATATCGGCGGAGGTCGTGCCGAACGGCTACTGGCCGCTCGATTTCGGCGGGGCGCTGGGCGAGCCGGTGACGCGCGGAATTGAGGCCAGATTGCCATGGCTGAAGGACGATGGCGCCGCCGCCACGGCGCTCCGGGCCGCCGGCCTGCCCGGCGGCGAGGGCATCGACGCCCGCGAGGCCTTCACGCGAAAATAGCAAGGCAGCCCCGCTGCTTCCTTGCGGATATTGATCCGCCGCCCTGCTGGAGGCATTATCTTCGTTAGCTATGGCCCAACCCAGAAGATCCCTGCACAGGACGATGACAACGGAAGATTTGCGATGAAGCGGCCCGTGGTCGGGGTGATCGGGAACGCCCATCGTGTCGAGAACCGTTTTCAGACCCAGATGGTCGGCGAGCGCAATTTGCGCGCGGTCGTCGACGTCGCCGGCGGCCTGCCGCTGATGTTCGCCGGCTCGCCTGACATTACCGATATCGGTGCGCTGCTCGACGTCGTCGACGGCATCGTGCTGACCGGGGCGCGGGCCAATGTTCATCCGACCCGCTTCAAGACCGAGCCGCACGAAAAGCACGAGCCCTACGACATCCACCGCGACGACGTCGCGCTGGCGCTGGCGGAGGCCTGCGTCGCCCGCGGCGTGCCGATCTTCGGCATCTGCCGCGGCCTCCAGGAGATGAATGTCGCCTTCGGCGGCTCGCTGCATCCGGAAATCCGCGAGATTCCCGGCCGCATGAACCACCGCATGCCGCGGTTGGAGAATGGCGAAATCCACCCCGACCCGACGGTCGTGTTCGCCGACCGTCACGACGTCCACCTGACGCCAGGCGGCACGTTTGCCAACCTGTTCGGCTGCGAGACCATCCGGGTGAACTCGCTGCACGGGCAGGGCATCCTCGAACCCGGCGAGCGCGTCGTCATCGAAGGCATCGCCGAGGACGGCACCATCGAGGCGATCCGGATCGCCGACGCCACGAGCTTCGCGCTCGGCGTCCAGTGGCACGCCGAATATGACCCGCAGCGCAACCCGATCAACCGCGCATTGTTCGAAGCGTTCGGGGCGGCGCTCAAGGAGCACAAGCAGGCGAACTGACCGGGCACAGGCCGGGCAGGAGCGTGCCGGGGCGATCCCCGTAATTTTACGGGGGCGAAAACATGGGATCGGTTCCCGGAAGTCGGCTAAGTCATTCAGCGTCTCCAGACTGGTAATGCCATGACGCACCCAAGACGTCTCGCGCTGGCGATGAGTTTGCTCGTCGTCGTGACGTCCTGCGTCGTGAGCGTGGCGACCTATTATCTGGCGGCACGCGCGGCCCCGGACGGGTCGTTTGCGGCCGCCGCCGGGGTACTTGGGGTTGTGGCCGCGGCCGCCTTTGCGCGGCTCTGGCACAGCCCGCTTCCCGACGTCGCCGCCCCTGCGGATGCTGGCAAGGCACCCGGACCGGCCCGGCACCGGGCCCTGGTCGACAGTGACATGGCGCAAGCCATTATCGAGGGTACGCTGGACGCCTTCGTGCAGACCGACGAACGCTGCGTCATCCTGAACTGGAGCCCGCGGGCCGAAGCCCTGATGGGATGGACGCGCCTCGAAGCCCTCGGCAAAAGCGTCGACGAACTGGTCTTTCCGGAAACGCAGCGCGCCCTGCACCGGCAATGGGTCGACCGCTTCCTCGGCGCGGCGGCCGCCGATGCCGTCGGCGGACGTTACGAGACGCCGCTGCTGCACAAGGACGGAAGCGAGTTCTTTGCCGAGGTGTCGCTGACCGCGGTGCGCCGCGGCAAAGGCTTCATCGTCAACGCCTTCGTCCGGGACATCACCGCCAAGCGCGCGGCCGAGGAGCAGCTGTTCCAGGCGCAGAAGATGGAATCGGTCGGGCAACTCACCGGCGGCATCGCCCACGACTTCAACAACGTGCTCACGGTGATTACAGGCACGATCGAAATCCTGGCCGACGGCGTCAAGCACGATCCCCCGCTCGCCTCGATCGCGCGGATGATCGGCGATGCCGCCGATCGTGCTTCCCAGCTCACGGCCAATCTGCTCGCCTTTGCCCGCAAGCAGCCGCTGCGCCCGCGCGACACCGACGTCAACGCCCTGGTCGATGAGGTGGTCGAGCTGCTGTCGCCGACGCTCGGCCGGCATATCCAGATCGCAACCGCCTTGAGCGAGGAGGTCTGGCCGGCCTTGGTCGATCGCAGCCAGCTCTCCTCCGCGCTCGTCAACCTCGCGATCAACGCAAGGGATGCGATGCCCGACGGCGGCAGCCTGCTGTTTCGCACGGGAAATCTCACGCGCGGCGCGCATGAGCCTGACATGGGCGGGCTCGGCGCGGGCGACTATGTCGCGATCGAGGTGGTCGATACCGGGGCCGGCATTCCGCCTGAAGTCCGCGAGCGGATTTTCGAGCCGTTCTTTTCCACCAAGCAGTTCGGCGTCGGCACCGGGCTTGGGCTCAGCATGGTGTTCGGGTTTGCAAAGCAGTCCGGCGGCAGCATCGTGGTCGAGAGCGAGGAGGGCAAGGGCGCCTGCTTCCGCATCCTGCTGCCCAGGGCCGAGGCCGGGACTTTGGACGCGCCTGTTGAAAGCGAGGCGGCGCCCGAGGCGGACGGCGAGTTGCGCGGCGGATCGGAAACCATCCTCTGCGTCGAGGATGACGACGTCGTGCGCGCGCATGTCATCGGCCGGCTCGAAAGCCTCGGCTACAAGGTGATTGCCGCCGCCAACGCCGCGCAGGCGCTCGAGCTGGTCCATGCCGGCACGGCGTTCGACATGCTGTTCACCGACATCGTGATGCCCGGCGTCATGAACGGAAGGCAATTGGCGGAGGAAGTCGCGAAGCTGCGCCGGCCGCTCCGCGTGCTCTACACCTCCGGCAACACCTTCGATGCGTTCAGCGCGAGCGGACGCCTCGGCGAGGGCGTGCTGCTGCTCGCAAAGCCCTACCGCAAGGCCGAGCTGGCGCGCATGGTGCGGCTCTGCCTCGACCGCGCGATCGACCACATGGGCGATCCGATCCCGTTGCCATACTCGGTGCTGCCGGATGTCGAGCGGTTTTTGAAGGAAAATCCGCCGAAGCAGGGGTAGGACGTTTCGGCGGGTGACGCTGTCATTGCGAGCGTAGCGAAGCAATCTACGTCTCCGCGTGCCGCGCGATGGATTGCTTCGCTTCGCTCGCAATGACGGGGTGATGGCGCGGCAATACGGCTGTCATCCTTCGCGCAGGCGGAGGATCCAGTACGCCACGGCTTCTCGGTTCAATCACTGCTGCCTCTGGAATACTTGGTCATCCGCCCCAGTGCGCAATTGCGCACAAGGCGGGTGACGACAACCGAATATGACTTCGCGTTCTCGCGACATGAATTGCCCGAGGTTTGCATCTTCGTTTGCCCCCGTCAGATTCATGAGGGCGCAGGGAAGACCGGGTGCGTGCCGCACCCGCGGTCTCGTGTGCCATTATGCGCTTAGCAAGAGGCGCACACGAGCATACAGGTTCGGCGGAAGCATCCCGGCCTTCCCTGCGCAATGGCTTTACGGCTTACTTCGTGCTCTTCCCGGAGAACGGCTCTTTTGCCTCCGTCGCCCGCAAGACGCTTTCGCTTCTCTTGGACTTAACGCCAGCACCACGGCGCCAGAACCACACGACTTCACCGTACGCATCAGCCACACTCGTCAGTTACGGCATCTGCGTCCATCGCATCTCACCGCGCGTCAGTGACGATGGCCAACGCCCCTCATCTCGCCGTGAGACGAACGGAGTTATGCCGCTGATTTGGGTGAGAACGAAAGCGGAATATTTTTGTGCGAAGGGATCGACAGGTTTTACTGATTTGCCCGTCGTGCCAGTTTGTCGCAGCGCTCAATGTGAGATTGCGATTGCAAGGGAAACCAAATCACCGAGTAGCGCGCGTGCGGGTCGCGCGAATATGCGTCCGATGATAAGCTTTGGACCAGAACAACACGAAGCGGGAGGGCCAATTGAAATCTCGCGTCGAGACGCTCACGCCGCCGAACACGATGAGCCCGATCGGGCCTTACAGCCACATCGCCAAGGCCGGCGATCACATCTGGATCGGCGGCACGGCCGGCGTCGATCCGGCGACGGGAGAGCTGGCGGGCCCGGACGTCGCCGCGCAGACCAGGCAGATCCTGAAATCGTTCATGGTGATGCTGGAGACGGCGGGCTCCGACCTCGATCATGTTACGCACATCAATATCTTCCTGAAGGACATGGCCGACTTCGAGGCGATGAACGCGGCCTATGTCGAGGTCATGGGAGAGCGCCGGCCGGCGCGCACGGCGGTCGCGGTGCTGGATGTTCCCAAGCCCGGGGCGTTGCTGACGATGAATCTCACGGCGGTGACGAAGAAGGGATGATGCGGAAGAGGATGGGTTTCGCTTCCGCCTCGCTCGTCAAGGCGCGGTACACAAAGCTGTTGGGGTGCGAGGACCGAGGCGTGCAGGGCGGATTAGCGCAGCGTTATCCGCCGGTCGAGAGACAGCGTTGCGACGTTCTCTATTGCCGTCACGTCGCACGGATCGCCCGCCGCGCCCGGTAGGCTTGCGGTGACACCATGACGAGCTTGCGGAATGCCTTACGAAAGCTGCTCTCGTCCTCATAGCCGAGCGTATGGGCGATCGTCTTGATCGATTGCGCGGTCGTCTCAAGCAGGGTGCGGGCATGTTCGATGCGCCGGCGCATGATGAACGCCTGCGGCGGTTCGTGCGTCAGCTCGATGAAGCGGCGGTTCAGGGTGCGTTCGCTCAGGCCCAGCGCATCCGCCAGGCGACGAACGGTCATCTGCGCCTTGTCGGCGCGTCGGACCAGCATGTCCGCCTTGACCAGCAGCGGGTCTTGCGTGAGGACGTAACCGAGCGGCATGAAGTCCGCCTGGGTGCGTTGCGCCGTGTCGATCACGGCGTAGTCGGCGCATAGTCTGGCCGTCTCGGGGCCTTCGACCATTTCGATCAGCCGAAGCAGCAAATCGACCCACGACATCGGTCCGGCCGCACACACGATGCGATCCGCACTGGTGACGACGGCGTCGCTTGCGAGGTCGATTTTCGGAAAGCGCCGCTTTAGTTCGCTTTGCAGCCACCACGTGGTGGTAGCCCGGCGGTCGTCCAGCAGACCGGATTCCGCAAGCAGGAAAACGCCGCTGCAGAAAGCGCCGATCAACCGTCCTGCGGCATGCTGCCGGCGCAGCCATGCGCCCGCCCTCGCATATTGCGGCTTCAGGCGCTCGACCGTGGCGTGATCGACGAGGTTTCCCGGCACCAGGATGGCATCGCAGGGGCCGCGTTTGCCGATGGCGCCGTCGACCGGAAAGGTCAGGCCGCCTCCCATCCGCACGGGGGTGCCGTCAAGCGACAGCGTCTGCCAGGTGAAGCGGACCTTGCTGCCTTTGAGCTGCATGACATGGTTGGTCAATGTCAGGAGGTCGGCCACGCCGGTGACGGCGGAATGCATGCAGCCTTCCAACACCAGGATCGAGAGCTTCATGGAGCCTCCGGGTCGCCGCGGGTGGCGGATATTGCCTGATCTATGTCTTATCCGCCACTCTCTTCCAGGCCAAGGCAGCGGCATCCTCGGTGCGTTGTCACCACGCGCTTAGTGCAAAAGGAGAAGACCATGCCATTCGTCACCGTTTCGACCGCCCGGGGCATTCTGGATATCGAGCAAAAGCAGGCGCTGCTGCAGAGGATCACCGATCTCATGGTCGAGATCGAAGGGCAGGGCAATCCGGATTTCCGCCAGTCGGTCTGGGTCAAGATCGAGGAGCAGGAGCCCGCGCATTGGAGCCTCGGCGGCATGATCCCGAATGCGGACGCGGTTGCGAAAAGCTTTGGCGCGATTGGCGAGGACGGCAGGCGGATCGCCAGGGCGAAGCCATAGCCGGCGCCGCGCCGTGGCAAAACGAAAGGCGCCCGGGATGGAGGCGCCTTTCTCATCGTGCGGCAGCTGATAGGGATAGAGGGAAGTGAAGCGCCGTCGGTCGTTGAACTGCGGCGAACAACTCGCTCCACGCATTCCGCGGACTAGTTGCGCAAGCCGAGGCTTTGCAGGAATGACGGTGTCTGGGCATTTTGCGCAGACGGGTCCTGTAATCGCGGGTCGGATACGATCGGGGCCTGTCCCTGTGCATCCTGCTCCTCGCGGAGCTTCGCCCGATGATTTCGCTGGGACCGGATCTCTGCCCGCGCGTTTTGCACGGAGCGGACCCGTCGCTGCTTTTTCACGGACCGGACCGGCGCCGGGGCCTCTTGCGCCACCCGTGCGGGGGCGGGTTGTGCGCCGGCCTTTGCCCGTGTGTCTTCCGCGTCCGCCCAGGCCTGGAATTGCTTGAACAAGGCCTCGGTGATGGGCTGGCCGATCTCGGCTTGGCGCTGCTCGGCAGGTTCTTGATTCGGCCTGGCAGGTTCCTGCCTTTGCGCGGCTGGTTCCTGGCTCTGCGCGGCAGGTTCCTGACGCGGCTCGGCAGGTTCAGCCGCCGCTGCAATTTCGTCGCGCGTCGGCGCGTCCGTTGTCGTGGCCGGCGAGTCCTGCGTGCCGGCGATTGCGATTGATTGAATTGTTGACGCTGGCGGCTCGGCGTCAGGCTGAAGCGCCGGTTTGTCGACCCACCAATCCGTCACGTTCGCCACCAGCGTGGCCGGATTTCCGATCGACAGAACAGCGATGCCGACCGCTGTCACGGTTGCAGCCAGGATACTCGTCTTGAGAATCCGCGACGAGATAATTGCGATGTCCCGAGCTTTCCCGATATCCGGCTGTCCGGTTTCTTCCGCGTGCTCGGAGAGAAAGATGGGGGGACGATCCGGCTGGAAGCCATCGTTTGTCACCATTGATGCCGCCTCTCATTGATCGCGGCCATCAATACCTCGCCAGCGAGGTCTAAAAGCGACAATCGCCGCCACGATTTGGGAGAAGTTTTGGTTTCACTGGGATAGGGGAACCGCAGGGGCACGCGGCAGGATGGGTTTCGCTTCGCCCCACCCATCTTACGGGCTGATCGACGACAAAACGAAAGGCGCCCCGGATGGAGGCGCCTTTCGCATCTTGCGGCAGTGATTCGGCGGCGAGCCGCCGATACCTTACTGCGAATAGTACATGTCGAACTCGACCGGATGCGGGGTCATCTCGAAACGCTCGACTTCGGTCATCTTCAGCTCGATGAAGCTGTCGATGAAGTCGTCGTCGAACACGCCGCCGTTCTTGAGGAAGGCGCGGTCCTTGTCGAGGTTTTCCAGCGCCTCGCGGAGCGAGCCGCACACCGTCGGGATCTGCTTCAGCTCTTCCTTCGGCAGATCGTACAAGTCCTTGTCCATCGCCGGGCCCGGATCGATCTTGTTCTTGATGCCGTCGAGGCCGGCCATCAGCATCGCGGCGAAGCCGAGATAGGGGTTGGCCATCGGGTCGGGGAAGCGGACCTCGACGCGCTTGGCCTTCGGGTTCGCCGTGTAGGGGATGCGGCAGGAGGCCGAGCGGTTGCGCGCGGAGTAGGCGAGCAGCACCGGGGCTTCATAACCCGGGACCAGACGCTTGTAGGAGTTGGTCGACGGGTTGGTGAAGGCGTTGATCGCTTTCGCGTGCTTGATGATGCCGCCGATATAGTGGAGGCAGGTCTCCGAGAGGTCGGCATATTTGTTGCCGGCGAACACCGGCTTGCCGTCCTTCCAGATCGACTGGTGGCAGTGCATGCCCGAGCCGTTGTCGCCATAGACCGGCTTCGGCATGAAGGTGGCGGTCTTGCCGTAGATGTGCGCGACCTGGTGGATGCAGTATTTGTAGATCTGCATCTGGTCGGCCATCAGCGTCATGGTGTCGAACTTCATGCCGAGCTCGTGCTGGGCGGAAGCGACTTCGTGGTGATGCTTCTCGACCTTGACGCCCATCTTGGCCATGGCGCCCAGCATTTCCGAGCGCATGTCCTGCACCGAGTCCTGCGGCGGCACCGGGAAGTAGCCGCCCTTGGTGCGGATGCGGTGGCCGAGGTTGCCGCCCTCATATTCGGTGTCCGAATTGGTCGGCAATTCCGACGAATCCAGCTTGAAGCCGGTGTTGTAGGGGGTGGTCTGGAAGCGCACGTCGTCGAATACGAAGAACTCGGCCTCGGGGCCGAAGAACACGGTGTCGCCGACGCCCATCGACTTGACCATGGCTTCCGCCTTCTTGGCCATGCCGCGCGGATCGCGGTTGTAGGGCTCGCCGGTGGTCGGCTCCAGCACGTCGCAGATGATGACCATGGTGGTTTCGGCGAAGAACGGGTCGATCGTCGCGGTGACCGGGTCGGGCATCAGGCACATGTCGGATTCGTTGATCGCCTTCCAGCCGGCAATCGAGGAACCGTCGAACATCTGGCCTTCGGCAAAGGTGTCCTCTTCGATCATGCTGACGTCGAAGGTCACGTGCTGCCACTTGCCGCGCGGATCGGTGAAGCGCAGGTCGACGTATTTCACGTCGTTGTCCTTGATCGATTTCAGGACGTCTTTGGCGGTCTTCATGAATACCCCTTTTGGCTACGGACGGTTTCCAGGACGCGACATTTCGCAGACGATCGCAACAGATGCCGCGAACGAAATCGGGCTGCCGAAGCAGCCCCTTTTCTTGGTTTTTAGCCGCAAAATTCGGATACCACTGCCCTTAGATAGCGTCCAGCCCGGATTCACCGGTTCTGATGCGGATCGCTTCCTCGATGTTGGAGACGAAGATTTTGCCGTCGCCGATGCGCCCGGTCTGGGCGGCGCGGCGGATCGCGTCGATCGCCTTCTCGACCAGCTCGTCCGAAATCACGATCTCGATTTTCACCTTGGGCAGGAAGTCGACGATGTATTCCGCACCGCGATAGAGTTCGGCGTGGCCCTTTTGCCGGCCAAAACCCTTGGCCTCGGTCACCGTGATGCCCTGCAGTCCAACTTCCTGGAGCGCTTCTTTCACCTCGTCGAGCTTGAATGGCTTGATGATGGCTTCAATCTTCTTCACTGAGCGCCTCCCGGGCATTTCCAAAATGGCAGATAGGTCGATGTCGCAGCGTGGAGAATATCCTGGCGCCGTCTGGTTTGATCCTTGCATCCCTGCATCGCCGGAAGTGATCCAGCAAACCGGAATTGCTCATTCTCGCCGCTCGCTTGCAACGATCTTGAGCTCGGTATTCCAACCGGCTTCCTCAAAAGCAGGGTCTATGCCAAGTTGTTAATGCGCCTGATTTCGGAACGTTATCAGACTTTTAACAGGCAGGTGAAAGAGGGTTAGCCAGCTGGCGCATGATAACGAAGCTTATAAAATAGGCAAATCGATCAATTCGTATGCAGCAAAGAGCGAAGCAAGCCGCTAGCACGGCGGAATGTGCCTTCGGAAAAGGCTGACGGATCGAGGATTCGGCATGGAAGTTTTGACCACGACGGAGATGGAGCGTGCCGACCGGCTGACGATCGCCGCCGGCACGCCCGGCTTTGCGCTGATGATGAGCGCGGGCCAGGCCGTGGCGGAAGCCGCGATGGACCTCGTCGGCGAGGGGCCGATCGTGGTGGTCGCCGGCAGCGGCAACAATGGCGGCGACGGTTTTGTGGCGGCGGCCGAGCTTGCCGCGCGCGGGCGCGATGTCTCGGTCATCCTCTTGTGCGAACGCGACAGCCTGCAGGGCGACGCCGCGCTCGCTGCACGCGGCTGGAAATATCCGGTGCTGCCGTTCAACCCACAGGCGATCGGCAGGCCGGCGCTGATCATCGACGCGCTGTTCGGCGCCGGCCTCAACCGGCCCGTCAAGGGCGATCCGCTCGAGATGATCGAGGCGATCAACGCCAACGGCGCACCGGTGCTCGCCGTCGACCTGCCGAGCGGGATCAACGGCACCTCGGGCGCGGCGATGGGGGCCGCCATCAACGCCGTGGAGACCGTCACCTTCTTCCGCCGCAAGCCGGCGCATCTGTTGATGCCGGGACGGAAGCATTGCGGCCGCGTCCGCGTCGCCGATATCGGCATCGATCCGCGCGTGCTCGAAGAGATCCGGCCGCAGACGTTCGAGAACGTTCCGCACACCTGGCAAGGATCCTTCCCGGTGCCGGCGATCGACGGCCACAAATATGCCCGCGGGCACGCGGTCGTGCTGTCGGGGGAATTATCATCGACCGGCGCGGCGCGGCTGGCGGCGCGCGGGGCGCTGCGGGCGGGGGCGGGGCTGGTAACGGTGGCTTCGCCGCGCGAGGCGCTGGCGGTGAACGCCGCGGCGCTGACGGCGGTGATGGTTCGCGCGGTCGATACGCCGATCGAATTTGCCGAGATGCTCGCCGACCGGCGGCTCAGCTCCATCGTGGTCGGGCCGGGCGCCGGCATCGGCGGGCGCACGCGCGATTTCGTGCACGCCGCGCTCGCGACGAAACGCGGCCTCGTGCTCGACGCCGACGCGCTGACGAGCTTTGCCGAGACGCCGGAGCGGCTCTTTGAATCGATCAAGGCGAGCGAGGAGGGGCAGGTCGTCCTCACCCCCCATGAGGGCGAGTTTCCGCGCCTGTTCAGCGATATCAGCAACAAGCATCCCGGCCGCTCCAAGCTGGAGCGGGTGCGCGATGCCGCCCAGCGCGCCGGCGCGGTGGTGCTGTTGAAGGGGCCGGATACGGTGGTGGCCTCGCCCGACGGCCGCGCGGCCATCGCCGCCAACGCGCCGCCCTGGCTCGCCACCGCCGGCGCGGGCGATGTGCTGGCCGGAATGATCGCCGCGATGCTCGCGCAGGGCGTGTCGGCGTTCGAGGCCGCGAGCATCGGCGTCTGGCTGCATGGCGAGGCTGCCAGCGAAGCGGGGCCGGGGCTGATCGCGGAGGACCTGCCGGAAGTGCTGCCCGCGGTGCTCCGCCGGCTCTATGACGAGTTCGGGATCGAGTATTAGGCTGCTCGAACTCACCGACATGGACGCCGCGGCGCGCGTCCATCGCGCGGCATTCGACCATGCGTTGCCCTGGCTCCGTGGCCTGCACACGCCGGACGAAGACCGCTGGTTCTATCGCGAGCGCGTGTTCAGGGAATGTCAGGTGCACGGCGCCTTCGAGGACGCTGCGCTGACCGCCATCATCGCCTTCCGGAGCGGCTGGATCGATCAGCTCTATGTGCTGCCGCAGGTCCAGGGACGCGGCGTCGGCAGCGAATTGCTCGGGATCGCCAAGCGTGTGTTCGATAGTCTTCAACTGTGGACGTTCCAGCGCAACTCGCGCGCGCGAGGTTTCTACGAAGCGCGGGGCTTTGTGCTCGTCGAAGAAACCGACGGCGCGCGCAATGAAGAGAAAGAGCCGGACGCGCGATACAGTTGGACCCGCGCGTCAGTTCCGTAGGATGGTAGAGCGCAGCGAAATCCATCAATTCTTGTTGCGTTGGTAGGTGATGGGTTTCGCTGCGCTACCCAATCCTACGCGCCGACAAATCACACCAGATACTTCGCGACCGCCACCTCGTTCCATTCCAGCCCGAGGCCCGGTCCGCGCGCGGTGATCGTGCCGCCAACGATCTCGGCCGGCTTGGCGAGGATCACGCTGGCGAAATCCAAAAATTCCAGCCAGTGCGCGGTCGGCGTCACTGCCAGCATGTGGGCACTGGCCTCCGCGAACAGATGGCTCGACATCGGAATGTTGGCGGCCTCGGCTTGCGCGGCGACCTGCAGCCAGCCGGTGACGCCGCCGCACTTCATCAAATCGGGCATGATGAAGTCGCTGGCGCCAGCCGCGATCGCCTCCGCAAAGCCGCGCGGGAACCACCAGTTCTCGCCGGCTTGAATCGGCGTCGGAGAAGTCTCGCGCACCTTGGCGTGGCCCAACAGATTTTCCTGCGGCACCGGCTCTTCGATCCAGTGCAGGTCGTAGGGCGCGAGGCGAGCGATCCGGCGCACGGCTTCGGCAGGGTCGAGCGACTGGTTGAAGTCGATCATCAGCGCGACATCGGGGCCGATCAGGGCACGCACGCCCTTGACCACGCGCTCGTCATTGGCGGCATCGCCATCGCCGCCCTTGATCTTGATGCCGCGAAATCCCTGTTCGAGCGAATGGCGCAGCGCGCGCTCGTCAGCGGCCGGATCGACCACGCCATAGCTGTCATAGGCCTTGATCGGTTTCGGCGAGCCGCCGAGCAGTTCAACCACCGGTTTGCCGGCGATCTGTCCCAGCGCATCCCAATAGGCCATGTCGAGGCCGGACACCGCCATGCCGACCAGGCCCTGCCAGCCGAGCAGGCGGAATTTGGCGTCCATCGCCGCCATCAGATCATAGGGCGCGACCGGCCGTCCCGTCAGCTCGCGCCCGATCTCCTCGATCAGGTGAACCAGCGGCTTCAGCGTCAGTTTCGCATAGGCGAAAATGTAAGCGTGGCCGGTAACGCCCTGATCGGTTTCGACATCGATCAGGACCAGCGGCCCGGCATCGATCACGCCAAAGGCGTTCTTCACGGGACGCTTGAGCGGCACGACGAGGCCGCGCGCCTTGACGCTGCGGATGGCGGGAACGGACTTGCTCATGGCTTGCTCCTCACTCGACAGCGTACCACCGGACCAGCCGCGGCGCCGCCCAATCCGTCGCGGCGGATTCGATCAGATAGCGCCCGGCGTGTTCGGCCAGGAAGGCGATGCGGTGGGTCTGGCCGGGCTCGACTGCCAGCGTATCCAGCCAGAACGGCTTCCAGCCGTCGTCGAGCTTATCGAGCAGGCGGAAATGGTGGCCGTGGAGGTGGAAGACGGTAGCTGTCGCGGCGCGGTTGGCCAGTGCCAGAACGACGGTGCGGCCACGCTTGGCGCGGAAGGCGGGGGCCGTGCTGGCCGCAAAGCTGGCCGGCGTCACCCAGTCGCCCTGGGGTCCACCGAGCGCCAGGTCAACCCGGGTCGCGCCCTTGAGCTCGATCCGCTCGGGCAGGCCGTTGGATGGCAGCGGCGGGGCCGGCGGCAGCGGGGCCGGACGGATCGGCGGTTCGCTGGAGACGACGAGCTTGCCGATCGGGCGGGCCTCCTTGCCGTCGTGCAGCAGGATCGGGGTGGAAGTACCTGCCGGCATTGTGACATCGATGAAGACATCGGCCCGGCCGCCCGGTGCCAGCACCAGCGCGCCATTGCGGGCCTGGAACGGCTCGGAGGGCTGGCCGTCGATGGCCATCGTGCGAACCTCATAGTTCTCGATTTTCGTTGCAATAACAGATCTTTGACAGGCGCTTATGAAGCGGAGTCTGACCCGTTCGTTGGTTCGGACTGAGATTTCGAATGAAGTCCGGCCGTTGAGCGTATGGACCGGCACGGCATCTTTGGGCTCAACGCCGGGCGCAATCGCGGTTCCATCCGGCAGGACTCGCCATTCCTCGATCAGCAGCACCTCGTCGCGGTCGACACTCACCGGTTTGCTTTCCTGCACGATCAGGGGAAGCCCGCGCGACGGCTTCGCGTGGCCGTCGCCCAGCAAGGCAAGATCACAGAAAAAGGTGCCGGCGTGCCGCAGCAGCAGTTCGAAATTGGCGGCTCCACCTGCTGCCAGCGGCCGCTGTGCCAGCAGAGGCTCGATCGCGGGGACGCCGTCGATTCCGCGCCAGCTAAGGACCGCTGCCACCGGAAGGTTGCTCCGGAACTCGAACCCCGGGGTGTCCTGCTGGGCGAACTTCAGTGGAGGGCCGGCAATCGACCAGGGCCGAGCATCGGCTCCACCCGGGCGCAGGACGAGGCTGCCGGCCTCGGCGGTGAGCAGCCGGGTTTGCCATGCGAAAGCCCGGTTGGCTGACAATGTCGGGAGAAGGGCCGTCGCCCCCAGGCCGGCCAACAGGGTGCGTCGATCGAGCGTTGCGGGAGGGCTTGCCATCGGACCGATGCGGACCATTTTCTGATATATCTTTCCCAGCTGTGACGCCTTGCCCCGGCGCTGTCAAAAAGGGCCATTTTTTTGCTGCGGAGGTGGTGGCTCATGCTATAAGCCCGCCGCCCGCGGCATCGCGGCCGGGTATGGATGCTTTTCACGCGGGCGTGGCGGAACTGGTAGACGCGCTGGATTTAGGTTCCAGTGACGAAAGTTGTGGGGGTTCGAGTCCCTCCGCCCGCACCAAGCGCTCTATCCAAGCGTTTGCATGACGAATACTGGCAGGCCTGCCTCCCGGACGGGAAGCGACGGTCGGCCGAACCACCGGCGTAGGGCCCGCACGGCTCACGTCTCGAACATTTGACACTGCCGGGCCGTTCTGGTCCGGCGCAAGCGGAAGAAGATTGATACCATGCAGGTCACCGAAACCCTCGCCGAGGGATTGAAGCACGAGTTCAAGGTCAGCGTCTCCGCATCGGATCTCGACGCCAAGGCGGGCGCCAAGCTGGTCGATCTCAAGGACAAGGTGCGCCTCAACGGCTTCCGTCCCGGCAAGGTGCCGGTCGCCCATCTCAAGAAGGTCTATGGCCGCTCGGTCATGGCCGAGACCATCGACCAGACCATCCGCGACACCAACACGCAGATCTTCACCGAGCGCGGTTTCCGCCTCGCGACCGAGCCGAAGATCACCATGCCGACCGAGACCAGCGAAGTCGAGGAACTGCTCGCCGGCAAGACCGACCTGACCTACACGGTCGCGATCGAAGTGGTGCCGACCATCCAGCTCGCCGATTTCAAGACCTTCTCGGTCGAGAAGCCGGTGGTCGAGGTCACCGACGCCGAAGTCGACGAGGCGATCAAGCGGATCGCCGAGCAGAATCGTCCCTATGCGGCGAAGGCCGAGGGCGCCAAGGCCGAGAAGGGCGACCGCGTCACCATCAACTTCAAGGGCACCATCGAGGGCGTCGCGTTCGACGGCGGCACCGGCGAGGGCATCCAGGTCGTGATCGGCGCCGGCCAGTTCATTCCGGGCTTCGAGGAGCAGCTCGAAGGCATCGGCGCCGGCGAGACCCGCACGCTGAAAGTCTCGTTCCCGAAGAACTATGCCAGCGAGAAGCTCGCCGGACAGCCGGCCGAATTCGAGACCACCGCGACGGCGATCGAAGCGCCGGGCGAGACCAAGATCGACGACGAGTTCGCCAAGACGCTTGGCCTTGAATCGCTCGACAAGCTGAAGGAAGCCGCGCGCGAGCGGCTGGCCGCCGAGTTCGCCGGCGCCACGCGCCAGCGCGTCAAGCGCGCGCTGCTCGACCGTCTCGACGACAGCCACAAGTTCGAGGCGCCGCCCTCGCTGATCGAGGAAGAGTTCAATCTGATGTGGAACTCGATCAAGGCCGAGATGGAATCCTCCGGCAAGACCTTTGCCGACGAGAACACCACCGAGGATGCGGCCAAGGAAGAGTACCGGAAGATCGCCGACCGCCGCGTGCGGCTCGGCCTCGTGCTCTCCGAAATCGGCGAGAAGAACAAGATCACGGTGACCGACGACGAAGTCGGCCGCGCGGTGATCGAACGGGCGCGTTCGATGCCCGGCCGCGAGAAGGAAGTCTGGGACTACTATCGCAACAATGCCAATGCGCTGGCCCAGCTTCGTGCGCCGATTTATGAAGACAAGGTCGTCGATTTCATCCTCGAACTCGCCAACGTGACCGAAAAGAAGGTCTCGCGCGAGGACCTGTTCAAGGACGACGAGGCCGACGAGAAGAGCGCAGCCTGACCGATCTGGTCAGGCTGGCATTAACGATGAACGGCGAAAGCGGCGGGGGCCGGGCACCCGTCGCTATGAGATCGCCGGCGAATCAGCTTGAACTCGCCTCGTCCGGCTCTCAATCGCCCGGCCTTGTCGCCGGGAAATTGGCTCATATCTGTGAGCGGCTCGCGAAAGCGGGCTGTGAGTTGAAGTCCTGCATCACGGGACGTTCGTCCGAGCACGGCAACCACGCCGATTTGGCCTGCCTTGCCGATGGATGTTCGCCCGCCGCCTGTTTTACCAACCCTTGTTTACCAACCCTTGGGGTAACCAATGCGCGATCCCGTTGAAACCTACATGAACCTCGTTCCGATGGTGGTCGAGCAGACCAACCGCGGTGAACGCGCCTACGACATCTTCTCGCGCCTGTTGAAGGAGCGCATCATTTTCCTGACCGGTCCGGTTGAAGACGGCATGTCGACGCTGGTCGTCGCCCAGCTGCTGTTCCTGGAAGCCGACAATCCGAAGAAGGAAATCTCGATGTACATCAACTCGCCCGGTGGCGTGGTGACATCGGGGCTGGCGATCTACGACACGATGCAGTTCATTCGTCCCGCCGTCTCGACGCTGTGCACGGGGCAGGCGGCCTCGATGGGCTCGCTGTTGCTGGCGGCCGGTGAAAAGGACATGCGCTTCTCGCTGCCGAACTCGCGCATCATGGTGCATCAGCCGTCCGGCGGCTTCCAGGGCCAGGCCACCGACATCATGCTGCATGCGCAGGAGATCCTGAATCTCAAGAAGCGCCTCAACGAGATCTATGTGAAGCACACCGGCCAGCCCTACAAGGCGATCGAGGATGCGCTGGAGCGCGACAAATTCCTCACCGCCGAGATGGCGCGCGACTTCGGCCTCGTCGACAAGGTGATCGACAAGCGTCCCGAAGAGGCGGCGCCGGGGAAAACCTAGTAAATCGAAAACCCCGTAAGGTAACGGGTTGCGACACCCCGCATTGACCTTAACGGCTGGTTGAATCGGCCAATTCGGCCGAAAGCGGACGCCTATGCCCCCGCATGGGCCGAAAGTTCCGCTTTCGTGCCGGTTTTGCCGCGTGGCAATACCGCAACGCTCGGTCGATTTCGTCAACTTCTCCCCGTGCGAACGCCACAAATCACGGTATTGTCACGGGTAGCCATTCCGGCCCCGATTAGCGAATTCTTGATAGTCGGGTGTCAGCATGGTTGGCTGTGTGGACTGGGTTAAGATCGCGGGGGATTCGAGAAGCCGTGATTCGCACGGTGGGTATTTGAGTTAGGGTCTTTTCTGGTACGGAATTTGCTCTATCTACCTTGAGGTCCGGTGTAGTGCCGGAATGGGTCGATCGGGTAACGGATCGAACGGCGGACGGAGACAGGAATGAGTAAGGTTGGCACGAGCGACTCCAAGAACACGCTGTATTGCTCGTTCTGTGGAAAGAGCCAGCACGAAGTCCGCAAACTCATCGCAGGTCCAACCGTTTTCATCTGCGACGAGTGCGTTGAACTCTGCATGGACATCATCCGCGAGGAGAACAAGTCTTCGCTGGTGAAGTCGCGCGACGGCATCCCGACGCCGAAGGAAATCTGCAAGGTGCTGGACGACTACGTGATCGGCCAGAACCATGCCAAGAAGGTGCTCTCGGTTGCCGTTCACAACCACTACAAGCGCCTCAATCACCAGACCAAGCACAACGACGTCGAGCTCGCGAAGTCGAACATCCTGCTGATCGGTCCGACCGGTTCGGGCAAGACGCTGCTGGCGCAGACGCTGGCGCGGATTCTCGACGTGCCGTTCACGATGGCGGATGCGACGACGCTGACCGAAGCCGGCTATGTCGGCGAGGACGTCGAGAACATCATCCTCAAGCTGCTGCAGTCGGCCGACTACAATGTCGAGCGCGCGCAGCGCGGCATCGTCTATATCGACGAAATCGACAAGATCAGCCGCAAGTCCGACAACCCCTCGATCACCCGCGACGTGTCGGGCGAGGGCGTGCAGCAGGCGCTGCTGAAGATCATGGAAGGCACGGTTGCCTCGGTGCCGCCGCAGGGCGGCCGCAAGCACCCGCAGCAGGAGTTCCTGCAGGTCGACACCACGAACATCCTGTTCATCTGCGGTGGCGCCTTCTCGGGGCTCGAGAAGATCATCTCCGCGCGCGGCCGTTCGACCTCGATCGGTTTCGCCGCCCAGGTGCTGGCGCCGGAGGATCGGCGTACCGGTGAAATCTTCCGTCACGTCGAGCCGGAAGACCTCCTGAAGTATGGCCTGATCCCGGAATTCGTCGGCCGTCTGCCTGTCGTTGCGACCCTGGAAGACCTCGACGAGACCTCGCTGAAGAAGATCCTGGTCGAACCGAAGAACGCGCTGGTGAAACAATACCAGCGGTTGTTCGAGATGGAGAACATCGAGCTGACCTTCGCCGACGAGGCGCTTGGCGCGGTCGCCCGCAAGGCGATCGAGCGCAAGACCGGCGCGCGCGGACTGCGCTCCATCCTGGAGGCCATCCTGCTCGAGACCATGTTCGATCTGCCGGGGCTGGAAGGCGTCGAAGAGGTCGTGATCTCGCGCGAAGTGGTCGAAGGAACCGCTCGTCCGCTGTACATCTACGCGGACCGTTCGGACCGGGCCGTCGAAAGCAGCGCCAGCGCCTGACCGCGGTCGCCAAGAAGTTGTGCGAACAAGAGTTGCGTGAATAAGGCGGCCGCCGGACCTTCCGGCGGCCGTTTTGTTGCCGGTATTCCACACGCGTTTGGCCCAAAATAATGGGCATTTTTCCGTGACTTGACACCCCCATACCCGATAGCCACCTAATGCCCCTGGTGGCGGAAATCACTTTCGAGATTCGTCGCAAAATCCTCCGGTAAGGGCGGCTGCGAAGCAGCCGAAATGAACCGGAACATACGGCACCTTGTGGCGGTTGCGCAGGCTTGAGCGGACTGCGGGCAAGGGGGCAAAACAGAAGGAATAGGCCATGACGACCCCAAAAACCCGGCCGACCATCGTTCTCGGCGAAAGCCATTCGTATCCGGTGCTGCCGCTCCGCGACATCGTTGTATTTCCGCATATGATCGTGCCGCTGTTCGTCGGCCGCGAGAAGTCGATCCGCGCCCTCGAAGAGGTGATGAAGAACGACGCGCTGATTTTGCTGGCGACGCAGAAGAACGCCTCCGACGATGATCCAAGCCCGGAGTCGATCTACGAGGTCGGTACGCTTGCCAGCGTGCTGCAGCTCCTGAAGCTTCCCGATGGCACCGTGAAGGTGCTGGTCGAGGGCCTCGAGCGTGCGCGCGTGGAAAAGTATTCCGACCGCACCGAGTACTATGAAGCGACCGCGGTCGCGCTCGCCGACACCGACGCCAATTCGGTTGAAGCCGAAGCCCTGGCGCGTTCGGTCGTGTCCGACTTCGAAAGCTATGTGAAGCTGAACAAGAAGATCTCCGCCGAAGTCGTCGGCGTGGTTCAGGCGATCACTGATTTCGCCAAGCTGAGCGACCAGGTCGCCCAGCATCTCGCCGTCAAGATCGCCGATCGCCAGGGCATCCTGGAGACGTTGTCCGTCACGCAGCGCCTGGAGAAGGTGCTGGGGCTGATGGAGAGCGAAATCTCGGTGCTGCAGGTCGAGAAGCGCATCCGCTCGCGCGTCAAGCGCCAGATGGAGAAGACCCAGCGCGAGTACTACCTGAATGAGCAGATGAAGGCGATCCAGAAGGAACTCGGCGACGACGAAGGTCGCGACGAGCTGGCCGATCTGGAAGAGAAGATTGCCAAGACCAAGCTTTCCAAGGAAGCGCGGGAGAAGGCGCAGCACGAGCTGAAGAAGCTGCGCCAGATGTCGCCGATGTCCGCGGAAGCGACCGTCGTGCGCAACTATCTCGACTGGCTGCTGTCGATCCCGTGGAACAAGAAGTCCAAGGTCAAGAAGGATCTCGAGCAGGCGCAGGCCGTGCTGGACTCCGACCATTACGGGCTTGAGAAGGTCAAGGACCGCATCGTCGAGTATCTCGCGGTGCAGTCGCGCGCCAACAAGCTGACCGGACCGATCCTGTGCCTCGTCGGGCCTCCCGGCGTCGGCAAGACCTCGCTTGGCAAGTCGATCGCCAAGGCGACGGGGCGCGAATTCGTGCGCGTCTCGCTCGGCGGCGTGCGCGATGAAGCCGAGATCCGCGGTCACCGCCGCACCTATATCGGCTCGATGCCCGGCAAGATCATCCAGTCGATGCGCAAGGCGAAGACCTCGAATCCGCTGTTCCTGCTGGACGAGATCGACAAGATGGGCGCCGACTTCCGCGGCGATCCGTCGTCGGCGCTGCTCGAGGTTCTGGACCCCGAGCAGAACGGGACCTTCAACGACCACTATCTGGAGGTCGACTACGATCTGTCGAACGTCATGTTCATCACGACCGCGAATACGCTGAATATTCCCGGCCCGCTGATGGACCGCATGGAGATCATCCGGATCGCGGGTTATACCGAGAACGAGAAGGTCGAGATCGCGCGCAAGCACCTGATCCCGAACGCCATCGCCAAGCATGGTCTCGATTCCAAGGAATGGTCGATCGACGACGATGCCTTGCTCCTGATGATCCGCCGCTACACCCGCGAAGCGGGCGTGCGTAACCTGGAGCGTGAGCTTTCGACACTCGCCCGCAAGGCGGTGAAGGAGCTGATGATCTCCAAGAAGAAGTCGGTCAAGGTCACCGAGAAGACCCTGGAAGACTTCCTCGGCGTGCCGAAGTACCGCTTCGGCGAGATCGAGAGCGAGCCGCAGGTCGGTATCGTCACCGGCCTTGCCTGGACCGATGTCGGCGGCGAGCTGCTGACCATCGAAGGCGTCATGATGCCCGGCAAGGGCAAGATGACGGTCACGGGCAATCTGCGCGACGTGATGAAGGAGTCGATTTCGGCTGCGGCGTCCTACGTCCGCTCGCGGGCGATCAACTACGGCATCGAGCCGCCGCTGTTCGACAAGCGCGACATCCACGTCCACGTGCCGGAGGGGGCGACCCCGAAGGACGGACCGTCGGCGGGTGTCGCGATGGCGACCGCGATCATCTCGGTCATGACCGGCATTCCGGTCCGGCACGATGTCGCGATGACCGGCGAGATCACCTTGCGTGGTCGCGTGCTGCCGATCGGCGGCCTCAAGGAGAAGCTGTTGGCGGCCGCCCGTGGCGGCATCAAGACGGTGCTGATCCCCGAGGACAACGCCAAGGATCTCACGGAGATTTCCGATGCGATCAAGGGCGGCATGGACATCGTTCCGGTGGCCCGGCTTGATGACGTCGTCGCCAAGGCGCTGGTCCGCGCGCCCACGCCGATCGTCTGGGAAGAGGACGCCAAGGTGGCCGTGAAGCCCGAGGCCGGCGAGGAAGCTGGCGGCGGCCTGACCGCCCACTGAACGATACGCCTCTGAACGTGATAAAACGGCGCCTCCGGGCGCCGTTTTTGTTGGTGCGGACCGGACGGCGCCAGCGGAGTCGAAGCGAATGGAAATCGACGGGCAATGCCATTGCGGGCGGGTGACCTATCGGGCCGAGATCGATCCGGCGAAGGTTTCGATCTGCCACTGCACCGACTGCCAGAACCTCACGGGCTCGCCGTACCGCGTCACCGTGCTCTGTTCCGCCGAACAGATCCGGATGAACGGCGCGAAGCCGAAGATCTATCCGAAGAAGGGTGACAATGGCCGTACCCGCTTCCAGCATTTCTGCGAGGTCTGCGGCTCGCCGCTGTTCACGAGCGGCGAGGGCGGGCGGGAGGATTGGGGCATCCGCTGGGGTAGCATCCGCCAGCGCGGCGAGATCAAGCCGGCACGGCAGATCTGGTGCCGATCCGCCGCGCCATGGATCAACGAGATCGAGGGATTGCCGGGGCGGCCGGGCGACTAGCGCCTCTCAAAACCGGGCGATATGGCACCTTGCGCCAAAGGGGGCTGCAGCGCTAAACAGGCGGCTCACGGGCGGCTAGCTCAGCTGGTTAGAGCATCTCGTTTACACCGAGAGGGTCGGGAGTTCGAATCTCTCGCCGCCTACCAGCCTTCGCCCCTGCGGGGCTTCGGCTCGGCAAGCCAGCCTTTGCAGCACGAGCCAGCCTTCGCGGCAGTGGTGCCGCGGTTGCGCCTCCGCAGCGGCGGAGGCTGTCGCGTCGAAGCTCGAAGAGCGAAGGCGGACTTATCCAGGCGCGGGACCAAAGCCCCACGCCTTGCTCCTCAGCTTTGCGGGGCTACCGTGGTGGCCGGGAAGCTCAGCGGGGCTCCGCCAAGCGAGACGGGGCCGACGGGTTGAGGCTGCCGAACCATCTTCTTGCGCGCGGCGCGCGATAGCCGGTTTTGAGCGTTCCTTGCTGAAATCGAGGAAGTCACTTCCGGGGTTATCGCGTTTTGCAGCGAGTCGACCTTCGCGATGAGCCTGGAAATCTGAGTGGAGATCTTCTTCACGTCTTCATGCTCATCGGCGATCTGGGCAGATAACTTCTTCATACCGGCCTGCTCATCCACGACGCTCTGTCGCAGCGAAGCAAGCGTAATTGAATCCTGTTGAAGAAGGGCGGTGTTTTGCTGCAACAAGAGATTGTTCTCTTGCAGCGCGGCAACGTGTTGCTGCTGGGCCGACTCGATATCCTTCAAGGTGGCGACAGCCGGATCCGGTGTCGGATCGGAAGCTTTCGGGAGCGGAAGCAGTTCGGCCAATTTGCTGATATTGATATCAGGCAGGGCAAAATCGGACGGCGACGGCGACAGGGTATAAACCGCCGCAGCGGTGTTTATTCCAAGCGCGAATATGGCCAGCGCCATGATCGATTTCTGGCCCGGCGGCTTGCCCGGTGCGGCTTCGGGTTGGTCGGCTTGGTTCTGCTTTTCCGATGTCGTGGACACGTGCACTAACCCCAAATGAGTGAACAAAAAAGGAGCCGTCGCTGGAACGCCCGTTGCGACGGCTCCTTTACGCGACACCCACTAGAACTATTCAAAAGAATAAGCTGCTGAGATTAATTCGGCGTTAGCGCCTCGCTCGGCCGGCATGAACGGCAAGCTTCCGGCGGCGCTTTCCATGCGATCGGCGCTGGCGGCGTGCGGAGGCTCTTCCGGAAAATCGATGATGTTGCTCGGGGCGGCGGTGGCGCACACGCGCGCTCCAGCAGGGCAAAGGCGGACGGACTTGATCGACATCGAACTGATGCTCACGACACGCAATGGACGCCGTCGCCAGCCACTCAAAACGCTGGCAGGTCGCGCGCCGCGGGGCGGTGCCGAGCGATGTCGCACCACCCCGCAACCCTGAATCCCTACAGTCGGCCTCTGCAAGTCTCGCGATACCGACGGCAATTTCCCTCGCCGCGTTCACCCAACGCGTCCTTGTTGAGGCAAGCAGATCTCAATTCGGCGCACACATCCCTCCGAACTGGTTGCCCGCAGGCCTCCCGATACCTGCGGCAATTTCCTTCGCCCCGCTCTCCCAGCGCATCCTTGTTTTCGCAGGCGAGCCTCAATTGCTCGCAACGTCCACCTCCACGATCCACTCGGACGCCTCCCGGTCCAATCTCTATGGACTGAGAAAAGGCCGAAATCGGAATTACAAAAAGAGCGGCTGCCGCCGCGGCGGCAAACGCATATTTGCGCATTCCATTCATCTTGATCCCTCCAGGTGCTTAGTGCCGGTCGATTGCCTTGCGGCAATAGATCACGCGAAAAGCGGGATATCGTTCCGCAGAAAATGCACGAAGGTATACTTATGACGCCAAATCTTGAGGTACATGAACGAACGAAGCGGCATCACGGCAATGATGCGGCAGTGATACGGCGTGAACGTCGCGAAGGACGTTCGAAATCGAAAAGGAGCGGGCAATGGATACACCGGCAAGCCACGACCAGAACGCCGACCAGGTCGCCTACTGGAACGGTCCGGCCGGCCAGCGCTGGGCCGATCGTCAGGCGGCGCAGGACGTACTGCTGAAGCCGGTCGCCGACCTCGTCGTTGACCGTGCCGGCTTCAAGGTGGGCGAGCGCGTCATCGATGTCGGCTGCGGCAGCGGCGCCACCGCGATTGCGTTCGCGCGAAAGGTCGCACCAACAGGCTATGTGCTCGGCGTCGACGTCTCGGGCCCGATGCTGGAGCGGGCGCGGCAGGCCGCGCCCAAGGACTTGCCGGTCGATTTCGTGCTGGCTGACGCCACCGTCTATCCGTTCGAGCCGGCGAGCTTTGACGTATTGGCCTCGCGGTTCGGCGTGATGTTCTTTGCCGATCCGGTGCTGTCGTTTGCGAACATGCGAAAGGCGCTGCGGCCGGCGGGACGGCTGGCATTCGCGTGCTGGCGCGAGCCGCGCGAAAATCCGTTCTTCATGGCGCCGCTTTCGGCCGCCTACAAGCACGTGCCGAAGCTGCCGCAGCAGGGGCCGGAAGATCCCGGGCCGTTCGCGTTCGCCGCGGAGGCGCGGGTGCGCCGCATCCTCGGCGAGGCCGGCTTTACCGGCATCGAGATGGAGGCCTGTCCGCTGCTGCTGGATTCCGCCATCGGCCGCGGCCTCGACGGCGCCGTGCAGGGCGCGCTCGAAATCGGTCCGGTCAGCCGGGCGCTGGAGGGCCAGCCGGAAGATGTCCGCGCCGCCGTCGCCGCGTCGATCCGTGAGGCGCTGACGCCGTTCGCGAAGGGCGATGCGGTACTGCTGCCGGCGTCGGTCTGGATCGTGACGGCGCGGGCGTCGTAGTTCACGCTCGCGCCACAACCGTCATTGCGAGGAGTGATAGCGACGAAGCAATCCATGCTTCCGCATATGCTGATGCATGGATTGCTTCGCGGAGCCTGTCATCGGGCGCGCATTCGCGCGACCCGTTGGCTCGCAATGACGGGGAAAGAGCGCAGCGCCAAGCACGATGGTCTCTGCACCTTCCAAATTGAACGCCGGATCGCCACCGCCACGCCACCAAATCGCCAGACGACTCAACGATGCTTGTTGAAGCGGGCTGGTGGATGCGCACGAGTTGCAGGTGTGATGCGCGTACCCAATCCTTATCTGACGCCAGCCCGGGCCGGGCTGATCATGATCGCGGTGCTTGTGCTCGGCGTGATCTTCGTACGCGTCATCACGATGTCCGAGCAGAGTGAGGTCCGCACGGACACCACGCACGAGACCAGTGGTCGAGCCACCCTCGATATTGGGGGCATCAAGGGCCTGCGCGGATCGCTGCCGTAAAATAAATCGATGGCCAGCGTTTGAACTGCGGGCCGCTATGCCCGCTCTTCCCAGATCATGGCGAGATGCACGATCGTCTCCGCGGCCTTTTCCATGTCCTGGCGGCTGACCCATTCGAGGCGCGAGTGGAAGGCGTGTTCGCCGGCGAAGATGTTGGGGCAGGGCAGGCCCATGAACGACAGCCGCGAGCCGTCGGTGCCGCCGCGGATCGAGCTCCGTACCGGCGTAAGGCCTGCGCGCCTGATCGCCTCGATGGCGTAGTCGACGGTTTCGGGGTGGCGGTCGATCACCTGCTTCATGTTGCGGTATTGCGGCTTGACGTCCATCCGGTAGCTGGAGTTCGGATAATCCTTCATCACCGCCTTGACGATGTCTTCCAGCAGGGCTTCCTTTTCCTTCAAGCCTTCGTCGGTGAAATCGCGGACGATGAAGCCGATGGTGGCCTTCTCCAACTCGCCCTTGATGCCGATCGGATGCAGAAAGCCTTCCTTGCCCTCCGTCGTCTCCGGTGAGCAGCTGTCCTTGGGCAGGCGGTCGATGATGGCGGCCGCGATCTTGATCGCGTGCTCCATCTTGCCCTTGGCAAACCCCGGATGGGTCGAGACCCCCTCGATGGTGATGGTGGCGCCGTCGGCCGAAAAGGTCTCGTCCTCGATATTGCCGGCGCTTTCGCCGTCCATCGTATAGGCGAAGTCGGCGCCGAGCTTTTTCAGGTCGACCTTGTCGACGCCGCGGCCGATCTCCTCGTCCGGCGTGAACAGGATCTTGATGGTGCCGTGCTTGATCTGCGGGTTCTGGACCAGGAACCGCGCCGCATCCATGATTTCGGCAAGGCCGGCCTTGTTGTCGGCCCCGAGCAGCGTGGTGCCGTCGGTCGTGATGATGTCATGGCCGATCTGGCCGGCGAGGGCAGGGTGACCGGCGGCGCGGATCACCTGGGTGGGATCGGCCGGCAGCACGATGTCGCCGCCCCGATAAGCCTTCACGATCTGCGGCTTGACGCCGGCGCCGCTGCAGTCCGGTGAGGTGTCCATGTGCGAGCAGAAGCAGATCACCGGCACCTTCTTGTCTGAATTGGCCGGGATCGTCGCATAGACATAGCCGTGCTCGTCGAGATGGGCATCCGTGAGCCCCAGCGCCTGCAGCTCCGCCGCCAGCAGGCGGCCGAGATTCTTCTGCTTCTCGGTGGAAGGACAGGTCGGCGAATTCGGGTCGGACTGGGTGTCGATCACGACATAGCGCAGGAAACGCTCGGTGACATCGTGGGTGAAGGCAAGAGGGGAAGCGGGCATGACGATCCGGACAAGGTGAGCGACAGGAGGGCTCTATAGCAGAAAGCGCCGCACCGGGACCCCCGGCCGACTGGCGATTCTGCCACCGAAGGAAGCGTCAGATGGCTTCCTTGAGTTCCTTGACCGGGCGGAAGGTCACCTTCTTGCTGGCCTTGATCGGAAGCGGTTCCCCGGTCGCGGGGTTGCGGCCCATGCGGGCGGCGCGCTTGCGGACCTGGAGGATGCCGAGCCCGACGATCCGGATGCGGTCGCCCTTCTTCAGGTGCCTGGCGATGGTATCGACCATGTCGGTCAGAAACGCCTCGGCCGCCTTTTTCGACAATTCATGGTTCTCGGCCAGCGCGGCGGCGAGGTGCTTGAGGGTGATGGTGGTCGGAGCCGCTGCCTTCTTCGCCATGTCTGGCTTCTCCTCATTGCCTGGAATGACTTTTGAGCGCGTCTGGCGCGCCGGAAATGCCGCACGGGCGACAGGAAACCCCCGATATCCGCGGAGGTTTCATGAAACCCGGATGATGCAGGCCTTTAACGATTCGATAAATTGTTGCCGAAGCTGTTTTGCCCCGAAACAGGTCGTTATTTGCGTCCGATGCGATATTCGCAACGTCCTTGACTAAGCGGAAGCGGGCCTTTATGCCCTCGGTTCTGCGCGGATCAGGATCTGATTACGGCATCCGCGGGAGTAGCTCAGTTGGTTAGAGCGCCGCCCTGTCACGGCGGAGGCCGCGGGTTCGAGTCCCGTCTCTCGCGCCATTTCTCAATGGCTTGATGCTGGTCTCCAGAGACCGCTGTAAACAAAAACCGCCGCAAACAAAAAGGCCGCCCATCAGGCGGCCGTTTTTATTCCGAACGCTTGGATATCGATTAACGGACCGTCGAGGTGCTCGAGCTGGTGACGACCACCGGCTTGCCGGCCTTCACGACCTGGGCGGTCTGGCTGTAGTCGGCGCCGGTCCGGGCGGAGATGCCGAACGCCGCAACCGCAATACCTGCCACCAGGGCGACGACCACGATCTTCAAATGGGTAGCGCGGTCTGCTGAATGAATGGAGTGGTTCATGTGATGCCTCCCGGACGCCTTTGACGTCCTGTGTTGCAAGAGAGGTACGCCCCGTCTGTTTCAGGATCGTTTCGCGGTTCCGGCAAAATGGTTTCATTCGGCCTGTTTTTGGCCTGTTTTTCGCCGAATCATCGGTGATGTAGATCACATACAGGCTGCATAGCGGGCGCGAGTGCAGGCGTGACGGAAGGCCCGCATGATAAAAAGAGTAATAAAAACAAGGATGAAGCCGGAAAGCCGAGCTCCTCGGTTCAGCTCGCCCGCTGGATATCGCCGCGGATCGACCGTGCCGCCCAGATGAAAAGCAGCGCCCCGACCGTGGAAGTGACTGCCGCGGAGAGCAGCGAATACCGCACGGCCTCTGCGCCAAAGTCGTTCTTCAGGGCATCGTTGAGCATGCCGACCGCAAGCGGGCCGACGCCCTGGCCGAAACCGGCGGCCGTCAGCAGCATGATGGCGGAGGCCAGCGCCCGCATGCTGGGCTTGGCGACGGTCTGGGCGATGGCGAAGATCGGGCCCAGCTGAAAGCCGACCAGGAACGAGGTCGCCGCCAGCGTCGCCACCATCGTCGTGAAATCCGGCGTCAGCATGCACAGCGCAAACACCGGCCCGGCCAGGCCCGAGGTGACCGCCGGCGCCCACAGCTTCCAGCGATCGTCGCGGCGGCTGATCTGCGCCACGACGACCCCGCCGAGCAGCGTGCCGGCGATGCCGCACAGCCCCTTGAAGGTGCCGGCATAGGTGCCGATCTCGGCGCTGGAGAGGTGATGCACCCGCGCCAGGAAGGGCGGGATCCAGGCCGAGGTCGCGTAATTGGTGTAGGTGGTGAGACAAAAGCCGACCAGCAGGATGACGAAGGTTCGCTGCGAGGCGAGGAAGGAAAGCGTCGGCCCGATCGGCTCCGGCGTGAACGTCTCGGCCATCGCGCCGCGCTTCGGCTCGGCGACCGTCAGCCACAATATCGCGGCGAGCGCGATGCCGGGCAGGCCGGCGACATAGAACGCCATCCGCCAGCCATAGTACTGGTTGACGTAGCCGCCGATGAAATAGCCGAGGAAGACGCCAAGATAGGTGCCGATGGCATAGATGCCGAGCGCCCGCGGACGTTCGTTCTTGCTGAAGAGATCGGCGATGATCGACTGCGAGGCCGGCGTGCCGCCGGATTCGCCGATGCCGACGCCGATCCGCGCCAGCGCCAGCGTCGCCACGCTTTGCGCCATGCCGCAAAGCACCGTCATCGCGCTCCAGAACGCCAGCGCAATGGAAACGATGTTGCGGCGGTTGAAGCGGTCGGCAATGCGCGCGATGGGAATGCCGAGCACGGAATAGAACAGCACGAAGCCGAAGCCGGCGAGCAGGCCCATCGTGGTGTCGCTGAGCGCAAACTCCTTTTTGATCGGTTCGATCAGGACGTTGAAGATGGTGCGGTCGAGGAAGTTCAGCGCATAGACGATGGTGAGCAGCGCCAGCACATAGTAGCGCCGGATCGACGGTCGGGCCGTGGCTTGATCCCGCAGGGTGACCTGCGGCGCGACATCAACCATGCTTCCCCCCAGATGTTTGTATTTGTCTGAAACGACCGCCTTCAGGCGTCGCGGATAAAATTCCCCGCTTCGAACTCGACCGGCGGCCCATTTGAATCGAAGGAGACGCCGATCGGATCGCGCCCCGCCGCGAGCGCCTCCAGCTGATCGCTCAGCATTCTGCGGATCATCAGGATGCCGCGGTCGCTCTGGCCGAAATGCTCTTCCGAATGGATCGTCACCGGGCCTTGGCCGACCTGCGCCTCGTAATCGCCGGGGAATTGCTGGTGCTCGCGTTCGGTCATGTCCCACCAGAACTTGCCGTTGAATTTGGAGCGCATCCGGCCGATATCGCCTGCGTTCTTCACGCGGCCGGCGACATAGATGCGAAATGAAGTGTCGTCGATCGGCAGCGTCCAGCCGATCGACTCGACACGGGCGAATTGCGCGACGCGTGGATTTGCCACGACGCGCAGCGTGGGGAGGGCGGCTTCCGTGACGCGGTAAAACACCTTGCCGTCGTCCTGGCGCCGGATCGAGCGCACGGTGACGCCGCGCGGCGACATCTCGAACTTCACCTCCGGCATCGAGGCCATCATGGTGGTGAATTGCGGGCCTGAGAACGAGCCGTGCAGCACCGGCACGTGATAGGGATCGACCACGTTCTCGAAATGCTGCAGCCAGTTGCAGGGAATGATCGCAGGTCCCCCGCCGCCGATCGATGAGTCGTCGGCCTCGACGAACTCGCCGTCGTCCATGTTTTCCAGGCATTCGTAGTGCGGCAGCACCGGCTTTTTCTCTGCCGGTCCGAGATAGGCGAAGATCAGGCCGTAGCGCTCCTGCAGGGGGTACCAGGGCTGGCGCACCTTGTCCTTGAACAGGCCGCCCTCGGGTTCGCAGGGCTGTTCGAGGCAATGCCCCTCGGCGCCGAACTTCCAGCCGTGATAGCAGCAGCGGATACCGTCGGCTTCGACCTTGCCGTAATAGAGCGTGGTGCCGCGATGGCAGCAGCGCGCGTGCAGCAGGCCGGCGCGGCCGCTTCCATCGCGAAACAGCACCAGGTCTTCGCCGAGCACGCGCACTTTTCTGGGGATATCGGTGGCGTCGGAAACGAGGCCGACCGGGTGCCAGTAACGCCGCAGCAATTCGCCCATCGGCGTGCCGCGGCCGACCGAGGTCAGCTCGGTCCGCGTGCTGGACGGCTGCATGGCATAGCCGGTCCCGAGATCGCGATCCCGTTGCGTAATGTTCATGCCGTTTCCTCCCGCCACGGCTTTGGCGCCGCGGTCTTAGGTTTATTCCAGCAAGTGAAAGCGAGATCGATGACAGTGTCAACGATTTTCAATAGGCTACTCCGATAGCCCGATTTGGCGCGCTTATCCGGTGGCCTTGCGATGGTCGTGCTTGACGGTGCTGTTGGATGGGTCCTGTTTGGCGGCCTTGGCAGCGGCCCGCTTTGTTGGCAGAGGTTTGCAGATGAGCCGGAAGCCGCAAAAGCATACTGCGCCGTCGCCTGCGGCCGCCGACGTCGCAGAGCTGGCGCCGATTACCGCGATGATGTCGTCGCGGCTGATGGTGCTGGCGAACCTGCTCAAGCGCGGCGCGATCCTGCGCTACAAGCGCCTGGCCGGGCTGTCCTCGGTGGAGTTTGGCCTGGTGGCCTCGCTCGGGCGGCAGCCGCCGATGAGCGTTGTCCGGCTTGCCGAGGCTGTTGGCATGGACAAGGGGCAGATCAGCCGGGCGCTGGCGGAACTGGTCGCGCGCAAGCTGGTCGCCAAGGAGGTCAATCCGCGCGACAATCGCGAGACGCTGGTCTGCCTCACCAAGGCCGGGCTGGCCGCCCATGACGCCATTGTGGCGGGCGCGCAGGAGCGCAACCGGCGGCTCCTGGAACAGCTCGGCAAGGATGAGCTGGCGGTGCTGCTTGACCAGATCGATCGGCTCACGGACACGGCGGCCCAGATGCTTGCCGATGAGAAGCATTTGAACTGAAATCGGGGCACCGTGCCGGCCGTGCCGTGTTGGCCGGGCGAGGCAGGAACGCAACACTTTTTGGTGTTCTGCCAACGCATCGCGGGCGGGCTTGGGGGGCAGGGCGGCTTGTCTTGCGCCCTCTGTTGCGCTGCGCTAAGCCAAGAATAATTCCAATCAACGAATCTGCGGTCGAAATCCGCAGGAAAAGGCACCGCCGATGTCCGGCATCCTGCAGAACTACCTTCCACTTGTCGTGTTTATCGGGGTGGCGAGCCTGATCGGTCTGGCGCTCCTGATCGCCCCCTTCCTGGTCGCGTTCCAGCAGCCGGATCCGGAAAAGCTCTCTGCCTATGAATGCGGATTCAACGCATTCGATGACGCCCGCATGAAATTCGACGTGCGCTTCTATCTGGTCGCGATCCTCTTCATCATCTTCGACCTCGAAGTCGCCTTCCTGTTCCCGTGGGCGGTCGCGTTCGGCAAGTTAGGTGCCACCGGCTTCTGGTCGATGATGGTGTTTCTCGCCGTCCTCACGGTCGGCTTTGCTTATGAGTGGAAGAAAGGCGCGCTCGAATGGGATTGAGCCCGACTGCAACAGGCTCTTCGCCTGCGATCGCACAGGCGCCGAAGGGCATTCTTGATCCCGCGACCGGCAAGCCGGTCGGGGCCAATGATCCGTTTTTTCTCGAGGTCAATCACGAGCTGTCCGACAAGGGCTTCTTCGTCGCCGCCGCCGATGACCTGATCACCTGGGCGCGCACCGGCTCCTTGATGTGGATGACGTTCGGTCTCGCCTGCTGCGCGGTCGAGATGATGCAGGTGTCGATGCCGCGCTACGACGTCGAGCGCTTCGGCTTTGCGCCGCGCGCCTCGCCGCGGCAGTCCGACGTCATGATCGTGGCGGGCACGCTGACCAACAAGATGGCGCCGGCGCTGCGCAAGGTCTACGACCAGATGCCCGAGCCGCGCTACGTGATCTCGATGGGCTCGTGCGCCAATGGCGGCGGCTATTATCACTATTCCTACTCGGTCGTGCGCGGCTGCGACCGCATCGTGCCGATCGATATCTACGTGCCCGGATGCCCGCCGACGGCGGAGGCGCTGCTCTACGGCGTGCTGCTGCTGCAGAAGAAGATCCGCCGCATCGGCACCATCGAACGCTAAGGTTTTAGGTCATGGACGACGGCAAGCTCGAGGCCCTTGGGCAGACGATTGTTAGCGCGCTTCCCGGCGCGGCAACCAGCCATGCGGTCGCGTTCAACCAGCTCACCGTCACAATCGACGTGGCGAAGGTCGTCGATGTGATGAAGCACCTGCGCGACGATCCCGCGCTGCGCTTCGTCAACATCACCGACGTTACCGCGGTCGACTATCCCACCCGCGAGAAGCGTTTCGACGTCGTCTATCACCTGCTGTCGCCGACCCTGAACGAGCGCATCCGCGTCCGCGCCGAGGCCGACGAGTCCACGCAGGTGCCCTCGATCATCGAGGTGTTTCCCGGCGCCGACTGGTTCGAGCGCGAGACCTACGATCTCTACGGCGTGATCTTCACCGGCCATCCCGACATGCGCCGGCTGCTGACCGATTACGGTTTTGACGGCCATCCGCTGCGCAAGGACTTTCCGCTCACCGGCTTCGTCGAGGTTCGCTACGACGACCAGGAGAAGCGGGTGATCTACGAGCCGGTCCGCCTCAACCAGGAATTCCGCAAATTCGATTTCCTCTCGCCATGGGAAGGCGCGGACTATCCGCTCCCGGGCGATGAGAAGGCTGAGCCGAAGGCCTGACCATGAACGAGCAACCGCAAAACCTTCGTAACTTCACGATCAATTTCGGACCGCAGCATCCGGCCGCGCACGGCGTGTTGCGCCTCGTGCTGGAGCTTGACGGCGAGGTGGTCGAGCGCGTCGATCCGCATATCGGCCTCTTGCATCGCGGCACCGAGAAGCTGATCGAGCAGAAGACCTACCTGCAGGCGATTCCCTATTTTGATCGGCTCGACTACGTCGCGCCGATGAACCAGGAGCATGCGTTCTGCCTCGCCGCGGAAAAGCTGCTCGGCATCACGGTGCCGCGCCGCGGACAACTGATCCGCGTGCTTTATTGCGAGATCGGCCGCATCCTGTCGCATCTGCTCAACGTCACGACGCAGGCGATGGACGTCGGCGCGCTCACCCCGCCGCTGTGGGGTTTTGAAGAGCGCGAGAAGCTGATGGTGTTCTATGAGCGTGCCTCAGGCTCGCGCATGCACGCGGCTTATTTCCGCGTCGGCGGCGTGCATCAGGATCTGCCGCCGAAACTGATCGACGACATCGAGGCCTGGTGCGATCCGTTCCTGCAGGTCGTCGCCGACCTCGATACGCTCCTGACCGGCAACCGCATCTTCAAGCAGCGCAACGTCGACATCGGCGTGGTGTCGCTGAAGGAAGCCTGGGAGTGGGGCTTTTCGGGCGTGATGGTGCGCGGCTCGGGCGCCGCCTGGGACCTGCGCAAGGCGCAGCCCTACGAATGCTACGCCGAGATGGATTTCGACATCCCGATCGGCAAGAACGGCGACTGCTACGACCGCTATCTGATCCGCATGGAAGAGATGCGCCAGTCGGTGCGCATCATGAAGCAGTGCATCCAGAAACTGAAGGCACCCGACGGGCAGGGGCCCGTGGTGGTCGAGGACAACAAGATCGCGCCGCCGCGCCGCGGCGAGATGAAGCGCTCGATGGAAGCGCTGATCCATCACTTCAAGCTCTACACCGAAGGCGTCCGCGTGCCGGCCGGTGAGGTCTACGCCGCCGTTGAGGCGCCGAAGGGCGAGTTCGGCGTCTACCTGATCGCCGACGGCACCAACAAGCCCTACAAGTGCAAGATCCGCGCGCCGGGCTTCGCCCACCTGCAGGCCATGCATCATATCTGCAAGGGCCATCTGCTGGCCGACGTCTCGGCCATTCTCGGCTCGCTCGACATCGTGTTCGGAGAGGTCGATCGGTGATGGCGCAGGCGCCCATCCAGTTTGACCGGGCATCGGGCGCACTCGAAGGTGCGAACGCGTGGGAGCGTTTGGCTGCCGTTGCGCTGGTGCTGGGATCGAAGGTGGCGTCGAACTTCTCGCATCGCGGCTACAACATGTGCGCCAATCTGTTGCGCACGACGCTGCCGGAGCGCGGCATCCAGGTCAGGCTCAACGACGACGCCGTGTTCGAGTTTCCCTATGGCGACGGCTATTGGAGCAAGCTGCTCAATCGCACCTTCCGCTATGAGAACGAACTCGAGCTGCTGTTCGAGGATTCCGCCGACGTCGACTACACGCTGCTCGATTGCGGCGCCAATTACGGCTACTGGTCGGTGCTGGTGTCGAGCAAGCCGTTCGGTTCGCACAAGGCGATTGCGATCGAGCCGTCGGGAGAGAATTTTCCAAAGCTCGCCAACAATGCGCGCATCAACGGCAATCGTTTCGAGACGATGAAATGCGCGATCGGCGCTGCGCGCGGCACCGCGCGGCTATCCGGCACCAAGCACGAGGCCTTCAGCATCGCCGGCGATCAGTCCGGCGGCGAGGAGGTGCCGGTCATCGCCCTGGATAATCTGCTCGACGACGGCAAGATCGCGCCCGGCGGCAAATATCTGATCAAGCTCGACGTCGAGGGCGTCGAGATCGAGGCCATGAAGGGCGGCGCCCGGCTGATGCAGGGCGACAGCGTGCTCTTGTGCGAGGAGCACGGCAACGATCCCCGGCACACCGTCTCGCGCTATATCCTCGACCAATCGCTGACGCTGATCGTCTACGATCCGCGCAGCCATCGCCTTGAAACCGTGACCGATCTGTCGATCCTCGATCGGATCAAGGTTTCAACCCATGTCGGCTACAACGTGTTCGGCACCGCAAGCGCTTTCTGGCTCGCCCGGATCGAAGCGCTCAATGCGAAAGCCGAGCGTCGCGTGCAATGAGAGACTGAACGATGTCCGTACGTCGCCTCGCCCCGAAGGAACAGCAGCCCGCGAGCTTTGCGTTCACGGACGAGAATCTCGCCTGGGCCAAGGCGCAGATCACCAAATATCCGCCGGGCCGGCAGGCCTCCGCCGTGATCGCGATCCTGTGGCGCGCGCAGGAGCAGCACGAGGGGTGGGTGTCGGAAGCCGCGATCCGCGTCGTCGCTGACATGCTCGAGATGCCCTACATCCGCGTGCTGGAAGTGGCGACCTTCTACACCATGTTCCAGCTGCAGCCGGTCGGCAAGAAGGCCCATGTCCAGGTCTGCGGCACCACGCCGTGCCGCCTGCGCGGCGCCGGCGACCTGATCGAGGTCTGCCAGAGCCGCATCCACCACGATCCCTTCCATCTTTCGAAGGACGGCAATTTCAGCTGGGAAGAGGTCGAGTGCCTGGGTGCCTGCGTGAACGCGCCGATGGTGCAGATCTGGAAGGACACCTACGAGGACCTGACCAAGGAAACCTTCGGCAAGGTGCTGGACGGTTTTGCCTCGGGCAATCCGCCCAAGCCCGGACCGCAGACCGACCGTCAGTTCTCGGCGCCCGCGGGCGGGCCGACGACGCTGAAGGAATCCACATGAGGCGTGACGGCACATTGCCCGTGACCGGGCCGGAGAGGGGCAGCGCGATGAAGAACTGGCGCTATATCGGCATGCACGCCGTAGCGGCGGCGGCGTTCATCTTTCTGCTGCAGCGTTACGGACTGAACGCAACGCTCGAATCCAGCCTGTTGTGGGCGCTGACCTTCGGCGGATGCGCCGCAGGTCTTGCCTACGCGCAGTCCAACCGTTGATCCGCTAGGAAGCTTCAAGTCATGCTCGACGACAAGGATCGCATCTTCAAGAACCTCTACGGCCTCCATGACTGGGGGCTGGAAGGCGCGCGCCGCCGCGGCGCGTGGGACGGCACGAAAGCGATCATCGACAAGGGCCGCGACTGGATCATCAACGAGATGAAGGCCTCGGGCCTGCGCGGCCGCGGCGGGGCGGGCTTTCCGACCGGCCTGAAATGGTCGTTCATGCCGAAGGAATCCACCGACGGCCGGCCGAGCTATCTCGTCGTCAACGCCGACGAGTCCGAGCCCGGCACCTGCAAGGACCGCGAGATCATGCGGCACGATCCGCATCTGCTCGTGGAAGGCTGCCTGCTCGCCAGCTTCGCAATGAACGCGCATGCCTGCTACATCTATGTGCGCGGCGAGTTCATCCGCGAGCGCGAGCGCCTGCAGGCCGCGATCGACCAGGCCTATGACGCAAAGCTGGTCGGCAAGGACAACGTCAATGGCTGGCCGTTCGACATCTATGTCGCGCACGGCGCCGGCGCCTATATCTGCGGCGAAGAAACTGCACTGCTCGAAAGCCTCGAAGGCAAGAAGGGTCAGCCGCGGCTGAAGCCGCCGTTCCCCGCCAACGTCGGCCTCTATGGCTGCCCGACCACCGTCAACAACGTCGAGTCGATCGCGGTCGCGCCGGACATCCTGCGCCGCGGCGCGGCGTGGTTCGCGGCGATCGGCCGTCCCAACAATGTCGGCACAAAACTGTTCTGCGTCTCCGGCCATGTCGAACGGCCCTGCAACGTCGAAGAGGCGATGGGCCTGACGTTCCGCGAGCTGATCGAGCGTCACTGCGGCGGCATTCGTGGCGGCTGGGACAATCTGAAGGCCGTGATCCCCGGCGGCTCGTCGGTGCGCATGGTGCCGGCGGAGCAGATCATCGACACGCCGATGGATTTCGACAGCTTGAGCAAGCTGCGCTCGGGCCTCGGCACCGCCGCCGTGATCGTGATGGACAAGTCGACCGACCTGATCCGGGCGATCGCGCGCATCTCCTATTTCTACAAGCACGAGAGCTGCGGCCAGTGCACGCCGTGCCGCGAAGGCACGGGGTGGATGTGGCGCGTCTTGACGCGCATGGCCGAAGGCCGCGCCCACAAGCGCGAGATCGACATGCTGCTGGAGGTGACCAAGCAGGTCGAGGGCCACACCATCTGCGCGCTCGGCGACGCCGCGGCGTGGCCGATCCAGGGCCTGATCGCGCATTTCCGTCACGAGATCGAGGCGCGGATATCAGAATATTCGCACAAGGCTGACATCGACGACATCGGCGTGCGCGATCCCGTCAACATGGTCGCGGCGGAGTAGGGCAAATGGCAGACGAACCCGACAGCATCGTGCTGGCGATCCTGCGTAAGATCGATCAACGGACGGAGCCGATGGCCGAAGATCTTCACGATCTGAAGATGCGCGTCACCTCTGTTGGGGAAGGGCTCGCCGATGTTAATCGCAGGCTGGACCGCATTGAAGCGCGCGTGGATCGGATTGAGAAACGCCTCGAACTGACTGATGTAACGCACTGAGACGATGGGAACGATGTCGCAACCGAGCTTCTGGTGGCAGAGATACGGGACGCTGGCGCAGATGGCGCAGGCGGCCGTGGCGCTGCTCGGCTTTGTTGCGATCCTGATCCAGATCAACGAGATCCGCACCAACAGCCGCGCCGCCAGCGCGCGCCAAGCGTTTCTCGGCTATACCGATTTGGCGTTCAAGAACCCGAAATTCGCGCAGCCGGACTATGAGAAGATCAAGGCAGCGGGCCGCGACGAGCAGGTGCAGTACGAGAGCTTCGTGACGTATCTGCTCTACGCCTGCGAGGAGGCGATCAGCGCATTCGCCGGAAAGAGCGAGTGGCAGGCCTCCTGCGACTACGATCTGAAGCCGCATCTGCCGTTCCTGTGCGAGAAGAACGCGGCGCAGCCGGCCTATCTCGCCACCTATGGCGCCGAGACCCAGCAATGGATCAGGGCGTCGCTGAAGACCGCCAGCGTTACACCGCCAGACTGCAAGCTGGGAAAGACTTGAGACAGCAATGACCAAACTCATCATCGACGGCAAAGAGATCGATGTCCCCGCGGAGTACACGCTGCTGCAGGCGTGCGAGGCCGCGGGCGCCGAAATCCCGCGCTTCTGCTACCACGAGCGGCTGTCGATCGCCGGCAATTGCCGGATGTGCCTCGTCGAGGTGAAGGGCGGGCCGAAGCCGGTCGCCAGCTGCGCCTGGGGCGTGCGCGACTGCCGGCCCGGACCCAAGGGCGAGCCGCCGGAAATCTCGACGCGTTCGCCGATGGTCAAGAAGGCGCGCGAAGGCGTGATGGAGTTCCTGCTGATCAACCACCCGCTGGATTGCCCGATCTGCGATCAGGGCGGCGAGTGCGACCTGCAGGACCAGGCGATGGGCTACGGCGTCGACACCTCGCGCTTCGCCGAGAACAAGCGCGCGGTCGAGGACAAGTATCTGGGCGCGCTGGTCAAGACCTCGATGAACCGCTGCATCCAGTGCACGCGCTGCGTCCGCTTCTCGGCCGAAGTCGCCGGTGCCCCGGAAATGGGCGCGACCGGCCGCGGCGAGGACATGGAGATCACGACCTATCTGGAGCAGGCGCTGACTTCAGAGCTGCAGGGCAACCTCGTCGACATCTGCCCGGTCGGCGCGCTGACCTCAAAGCCCTATGCGTTCGCCGCGCGCCCGTGGGAGCTCGGCAAGACGCAGTCGGTCGACGTCATGGACGGCCTCGGCTCGGCGATCCGCGTCGATACCCGCGGCCGCGAGGTGATGCGGATTTTGCCGCGCATCAACGAGGCCGTGAACGAGGAATGGATTTCCGACAAGACCCGCCACATCGTCGACGGCCTGCGCACGCAGCGGCTCGACCGGCCCTATATTCGGGTGAACGAGAAGCTTCACCCCGCCTCATGGCAGGAGGCTTTTGCGGCGATTGCCGCCAAGCTCCGGATGACCGACGGCAAGCGGATCGGGGCGATCGCCGGCGATCTCACCGCGGTCGAGGAGATGTTCGCGTTCAAGGACCTGCTTGGCCGGTACGGCTCGACCAATCTGGCGGTGCAAGGCGGCGACGCCTTCGATCCGAAGCTTGGCCGCGCCAGCTACATTTTCAACCCGACCATTGCGGGGATCGAGCAGGCGGACGCGCTCCTGATCATCGGCTCCAACCCGCGCAGGGAAGCCGCCGTCCTCAACGCCCGCATCCGCAAGCGCTGGCGCACGGGCCAACTCAAGGTCGGCGTCGTCGGTCCGAAGGCCGACCTCACCTATGACTATGATTATCTCGGCGCGGGCACCGATACGCTGACCGATCTCGCCAACGGCAAGCATTCCTTCACCGAGGTGCTGAAGGGCGCCAAGAACCCGATCGTGCTGGTTGGCGCCGGTTCGTTGTCGCGGCACGACGGCGGGGCGGCGCTGGCGCTGGCGGCCAAAATTGCGACGGGCGTCGGCGCGCTCAAGGACGGCTGGAACGGCTTTGCCGTGCTGCACGATACCGCCTCGCGCGCGGGCGCGCTCGACATCGGCTTTGCGGCCGACAAGGGCGGGCTCAACCTGGCGCAGATGACGACCTTCGGCACGCTCGACGTGCTGTTCCTGCTCGGCGCCGACGAGGTGAAGGTGCCGGATAGCACGTTCGTGGTCTATATCGGCACCCATGGCGACCGCGGCGCGCACCGCGCCGACGTCATCCTGCCGGGCGCGGCCTATACCGAAAAATCCGGGCTCTACGTCAACACCGAGGGCCGGGTGCAGATCGCCGCCCGCGCAGCGTTTCCGCCCGGCGAGGCGCGCGAGGACTGGGCGATCGCCCGCGCGCTGTCTGACGTGCTCGGCAAGAAGCTGCCCTATGACTCCCTGCAGGCGCTGCGGCAGGCGCTGTTCAAGGCGGTGCCGCATCTGATGCGGATCGACCAGATCGAGCCCGGCACGGCCGAGCAGGTCAAGGCGCTGGCGGGGAAGGGCGGCAGTGTCGACAAGAGCCCGCTGAAATCGTCGGTCGAGGATTTCTACCTGACCAACCCGATCGCACGGGCATCAGCGGTGATGGCGGAATGTTCCCGGCTGGCGGCCGGGCGAATGCTGACGGCAGCGGAGTGAGCGTGATCTGATGGCTGAATTCTTCGCAAGCTCGTTCTGGACCGGCTTTCTCTGGCCGCTGATCGTCATGGTCGCGCAGAGCGTCCTGCTGCTCGTGGTGCTGCTGGTCGCGATCGCCTACATCCTGCTCGCCGACCGCAAGATCTGGGCGGCGGTGCAGATCCGCCGCGGCCCCAACGTGGTCGGCCCGTGGGGACTCTTGCAATCCTTCGCGGACCTTCTGAAATTCGTGCTGAAGGAGCCGATCATTCCGTCCGGCTCCAACAAGGGCGTGTTCCTGCTGGCGCCGCTGGTGTCGTGCGTGCTGGCGCTGGCCGCCTGGGCCGTGATCCCGATGGATCTCGGCTGGGTGATCTCGGACATCAATGTCGGCATCCTCTACATCTTCGCGATCTCGTCGCTGTCGATCTACGGCATCATCATGGCCGGCTGGTCGTCGAACTCGAAATACCCGTTCCTCGCCGCGCTGCGCTCGGCGGCGCAGATGGTGTCCTACGAAGTCTCGATCGGCTTCGTCATCATCACGGTTTTGCTGTGCGCCGGCTCGCTGAACCTGTCGGCGGTCGTGGAAGCTCAGAACACCCGCGGCTTCGCCAGCCTGATCGGCCTGCCGCAGCTCACCATCCTGAACTGGTATGTGTGGCCGCTGTTCCCGATGTTCGTGGTGTTCTACGTCTCGGCGCTGGCCGAGACCAACCGTCCGCCGTTCGACCTCGTGGAAGCGGAATCCGAACTGGTCGCCGGCTTCATGGTCGAATACGGCTCGACGCCGTATCTCTTGTTCATGCTCGGCGAGTACGTCGCGATCACCACGATGTGCGCGATGGCGACGATCCTGTTCCTCGGCGGCTGGCTGCCGCCGGTGGCGCTGCCGCCCTTCACCTGGATCCCGGGTGCGGTGTGGTTCGCGCTAAAGCTGTTCTTCATGTTCTTCCTGTTCGCGATGGCGAAAGCGATCGTGCCGCGCTACCGCTACGATCAACTGATGCGACTCGGCTGGAAGGTGTTTCTGCCGCTGTCGCTGGCGATGGTGGTGATCGTGGCCGGTGTGCTGCAATTCGCCGGCATTGCGCCGAAGTGAGGCCGTCATGAGTGTCAACGTCAACGCAACAGCCCGCGCGCTTCTCTTGAGCGAATTCGTATCGGCGTTTTTCCTCGCCATGCGCTATTTCTTCAAGCCGAAGCCGACGCTGAACTATCCCTTCGAGAAGGGCCCGATCTCGCCGCGCTTCCGCGGCGAGCATGCGCTGCGCCGCTATCCGAACGGCGAGGAACGCTGCATCGCCTGCAAGCTGTGCGAGGCGATCTGCCCGGCGCAGGCGATCACGATCGAGGCCGGCCCGCGCCGCAACGACGGCACCCGGCGCACCGTGCGCTACGACATCGACATGGTGAAATGCATCTATTGTGGCCTGTGCCAGGAAGCCTGCCCGGTCGATGCCATCGTCGAGGGACCGAATTTCGAATTCGCGACCGAGACCCGCGAGGAGCTTTATTATGACAAGGCCAAGCTGCTCGCCAATGGCGACCGCTGGGAGCGCGAGATTGCGAAAGCAATCGAACTCGACGCGCCGTACCGGTGAGGTGAGGGCATGATCCTTCCCGCGCTGTTCTTCTATCTCTTCGCCGGGGTCTGCGTGGCCTCGGCGGTCATGGTGATTGTCTCGCGCAATCCCGTGCACTCCGTGCTGTATCTGATCCTGGCCTTCGTCAACGCTTCCGGCCTGTTCGTGCTGATGGGCGCCGAGTTCCTCGGCATGATGCTGATCGTGGTCTATGTCGGCGCGGTCGCCGTCCTGTTCCTGTTCGTGATCATGATGCTCGACGTCGACTTCACCGAGCTGCGCGAGGGTTTTCTGGAATATCTGCCGATCGGCCTCGTGATCGGCGGCATCTTCCTCGCCGAGCTGTTGCTGGTCGCGGGCGGCTGGATCATCAATCCCGCCACCACCAAGCAGATCACCGCGGCGATCCCGACCAATGTCAGCAACACCGAGGCGCTCGGGCTCGTGCTCTATACGAAGTACATCCACTACTTCCAGATCGCCGGCATGGTGCTCCTGGTCGCCATGATCGGCGCCATCGTGCTGACGCTGCGCCACAAGGCCAAGGTCAAGCGGCAGGACATCAACGTGCAGAATGCGCGCACGCCTGAAATCGCGATGGCCATCCGCAAGGTGGCGCCGGGGCAGGGGCTGCAGGATTCGGACGCGGCGGAGTGGGTGAAATGACTGTTGGCCTGGGGCACTATCTCGCGGTCGCCGCCATCCTGTTCACGCTCGGGATCCTCGGCATCTTCCTGAACCGCAAGAACATCATCGTGATCCTGATGTCGATCGAGCTGATCCTGCTCGCCGTCAACATCAACCTGGTGGCGTTCTCGACGTTCCTTGGCGACATCGTCGGCCAGGTGTTCGCGCTGCTGGTGCTGACCGTCGCCGCCGCCGAGGCCGCGATCGGCCTTGCGGTGCTGGTGGTGTATTTCCGCAACCGCGGTTCGATCGCGGTTGAAGACGTCAATCTGATGAAGGGCTAAGGGCGCCACCATGGTTCAGGCAATCGTCTTTCTGCCGCTGCTGGGCGCCATCCTGGCCGGCCTGATCGCGTTGTTCGGGGCGCATGCGCGCAACCCGAGCGGCGATGAGGTCGAGCATCACGATCACGGCGATCACGCGCATGCGTCTCATGCCCATGACGACCATGGCCATGACGATCACGGCCATGACGACCATCACGTCTCCGAGCCGCCGGCGCAGGGCTCGCGCGCGGCCGAGCTGATCACGACAGGACTGCTGTTCGTCTCCGCGGCGCTGTCCTGGGTGGTGCTGGTCAATGTCGGATTCATGCACCAGGACGTGCGGATCGCGCTGTTCCCGTGGATCAATTCCGGCGACCTGCAGGTGTCGTGGGCGCTGCGGGTCGACACGCTGACCGCGGTGATGCTGGTGGTGGTCAACACCGTCTCCTCGCTCGTGCACCTCTATTCCATCGGCTACATGGACGAGGACCCGCACCGGCCGCGCTTCTTCGCCTATCTCTCGCTGTTCACCTTCGCGATGCTGATGCTGGTGACCGCCGACAATCTGGTCCAGCTGTTCTTCGGCTGGGAAGGCGTCGGTCTTGCCAGCTATCTGTTGATCGGCTTCTGGTACCAGAAGCCGTCGGCGAATGCGGCGGCGATCAAGGCCTTCGTGGTCAACCGCGTCGGCGACTTCGGCTTTGCGCTGGGTATCTTCGCCGTCTACATGCTGCTGAAGTCGACCGACTTCGAGACGATTTTTGCGGGCGCGCCCGCGCTGGCCGGCAAGACCATCAACTTCTTCGGCTGGCACGCCGATGCGCTGACGCTGACCTGCCTGCTGCTGTTCATGGGCGCGATGGGCAAATCGGCCCAGTTCCTGCTGCACACGTGGCTACCGGACGCGATGGAAGGCCCGACGCCGGTCTCGGCGCTGATCCACGCCGCGACGATGGTCACCGCCGGCGTGTTCATGGTGGCGCGGCTGTCGCCGCTGTTCGAACTCGCGCCGAACGCGCAGGCCGTCGTGATGTTCTTCGGCGCCACCACGGCATTCTTTGCCGCGACCGTCGGCCTCGTGCAGAACGACATCAAGCGCATCGTCGCCTATTCGACCTGTTCGCAGCTCGGCTACATGTTCGTGGCGATGGGGGCTGGGGCCTATTCGGTCGGCATGTTCCACCTGTTCACGCACGCCTTCTTCAAGGCGTTGCTGTTCCTGGGGTCCGGCTCGGTGATCTACGCGATGCATCACGAGCAGGACATCCGCAACATGGGCGGGCTGAAGGACAAGATCCCTTACACGTATAGCGTGATGGTGATCGGCACCTTGGCGCTGACCGGCTTCCCGCTCACTGCCGGCTATTTTTCCAAGGACGCGATCATCGAGTCTGCCTACGTCGCGCATAACCCGTTCGCCTACTACGCCTTCGCGATGACGGTGATCGCGGCCGGCCTGACCTCGTTCTATTCGTGGCGCCTGATCTTCAAGACGTTCCACGGCGAGCCGCATGACCAGCATCACTACGAGGCGGCGCATGAGGCGCCGATGTGGATGCTGGTGCCGATCGGCATCCTCGCCGCCGGCTCGATCCTGGCCGGCTTCCCGTTCAAGGAGGTGTTCGCAGGCCACGGCGTGGAAGAGTTCTTCCGCGACTCGCTCAAGATGCATCCGCACATCATCGAAGAGATGCACCACATTCCGCAGGCGGTGGCGTTCCTGCCGACGGTAATGATGGTCGTGGGCTTCCTGGTGTCGTGGCTGTTCTACATCCGCCGGCCCTATCTGCCGGTCGAACTCGCCAATCAGCACCAGATGCTCTACCAGTTCCTGCTCAACAAATGGTACTTCGACGAGCTTTATGAGATCATCTTCGTCCGCCCGGCGAAGTGGCTCGGCCGCTTCCTGTGGAAGAAGGGCGACGGCTTCGTCATCGACGGCTTCGGCCCGGATGGCGTTTCGGCGCGCGTTCTCGACGTCACCCGCAACGTGGTGAAGATCCAGACCGGCTACCTCTATCACTATGCCTTCGCGATGCTGATCGGCGTCGCCGGGCTGATCACCTGGTTCATGTTCGGCTTGGGGGCCCAGTAATGACGACCTGGCCGATACTCTCCGTCGTTACCTTCCTGCCGGTCATCGGCGCGCTGGCGATCTACATCACCCGTGGCGACGACGAGGCGGCGCGGCGCAATGCGCGCTGGATCGCGCTGTGGACCACGCTTGTCACCTTCGCGGTGTCGCTGATCCTGGTCTGGCGCTTCGATGCGTCGAGCGCGGATTTCCAGTTCGTCGAGAAGACGAACTGGCTTGCCAGCGGTATCACCTATCACATGGGCGTCGACGGCATTTCGCTGCCGTTCGTGATCCTGACCACCGCCCTGATGCCGTTCTGCATCATCGCGAGCTGGAAATCGATCACGGTCCGCGTGCGCGAATACATGATGGCGTTCCTGTTCCTGGAAACGCTGATGGTTGGCACCTTCTCGGCGCTCGACCTCGTGCTGTTCTACCTGTTCTTCGAGGGCGGCCTGATCCCGATGTTCCTGATCATCGGCGTCTGGGGCGGCCCGCGCCGGGTCTATGCATCGTTCAAGTTCTTCCTCTATACGCTGCTCGGCTCGGTCTTGATGCTGCTTGCGATCATGGCGCTGTACTGGAATGCCGGCACCACCGACATCCCGACCCTGATGCACACCGCCGTGCCGCGCTCCTTGCAGACCTGGGCGTGGCTGGCGTTCTTTGCTTCGTTCGCGGTGAAGATGCCGATGTGGCCGGTGCACACCTGGCTGCCGGACGCCCACGTCGAGGCACCGACCGCAGGCTCGGTGATCCTGGCCGCGATCCTCCTGAAGATGGGCGGCTACGGCTTCCTGCGCTTCTCGCTGCCGATGTTCCCGCTGGCGTCGCATGATTTCGCGCCGCTGATCTTCTCGCTGTCGGTGATTGCCATCGTCTACACCTCGCTGGTGGCGTTGATGCAGGAAGACATCAAGAAGCTGATCGCCTATTCGTCGGTCGCCCATATGGGCTTCGTCACCATGGGCATCTTCGCGGTGACCACGCAGGGCGTCGCCGGCGGCGTGTTCCAGATGGTGTCGCACGGCATCGTCTCCGGCGCGCTGTTCCTCTGCGTCGGCATCGTCTACGACCGCATGCATACCCGCGAGATCGCGGCCTATGGCGGCCTCGTCAACCGGATGCCGCTCTATGCGATGGTGTTCATGGTCTTCACCATGGCCAATGTCGGTCTGCCGGGCACCTCCGGCTTCGTCGGCGAATTCATGACGCTGCTCGGCACCTTCAAGGTTTCGATCCCGACGGCGACCTTCGCGACGCTGGGTGTGATCCTGTCAGCGGCTTACGCGCTGTGGCTTTATCGCAAGGTGGTGTTCGGTGCGCTGACAAAACCGTCGCTCGCCAGCATCAAGGACCTGACGCCCCGCGAATGCCTGACGTTGATGCCGCTGGTGGCGCTGACCATCCTGTTCGGCGTCTATCCGAAGCCGGTGCTCGACATGTCGGCGGCCTCGGTTCAGCAACTCGTCAACAATTACAATGCCGCCGTGACTGCCGTGAAGGCAGCCGCGTTGATCCAGTAAGGCCGCCACCATGAACTTTTCCAGTGCAGGATATCAGTTGCTGCCGGTGCTGCCGGAACTGGTGCTGGCCGTCGGTGCCATGGCGCTGCTGATGCTGGGCGCCTATCGCGGCGAGGGGACGACCCGGATCGTCACGACGCTTGCGGTGGTGCTGCTCGTCGTCACCGGCGTGCTGGAACTGATGCTGCCGGCCGGCAAGCTGACGACCTTCGGCGGCAGCTTCATCGTCGACGACTTCGCCCGCTTCCTGAAGATACTGGCGATAACAGGCTCGGCGGTGACGCTGATCCTCTCGACGGAGTTCCTGTCCGATCCGTCGCGGCGGATTTTCGAGTATTCGATCCTGGTGCTGCTCTCGACGCTCGGCATGATGGTGCTGATCTCGGCCGGCGACCTGATCATGCTCTATCTCGGGCTCGAGCTGATGTCGCTCGCGCTCTATGTCGTCGCCGCCTCCAACCGCGACAACGCCAAGTCGACCGAGGCGGGCCTGAAGTATTTCGTGCTTGGCGCGCTGTCCTCGGGGATGCTGCTGTACGGCGCCTCGCTGATCTACGGCTTCACCGGCACGGTCGATTTCGCCGGCATCGCGGCCGCGGTGAAGACGGGCAGCGTCGGCATCGTGTTTGGCCTGGTGTTCCTGCTGGCCGGGCTCTGCTTCAAGGTATCCGCCGTGCCGTTCCATATGTGGACGCCGGACGTCTATGAGGGCGCGCCGACGCCGGTTACGGCGTTCTTTGCCTCGGCGCCGAAGGTCGCCGCGCTCGCCGTGTTCACCCGCGTGACGCTCACCGCGTTCCCCGGCATCGTCCCGCAATGGCAGCAGATCCTCGTGTTCGTCGCGATCGCCTCGATGGTGCTGGGCTCGTTCGCCGCCATCGGGCAGAAGAACATCAAGCGACTGATGGCCTACTCTTCGATCGGCCATATGGGCTTTGCACTGGTCGGGCTCGCCTCGGGCACGGTCGAGGGCGCGCAGGGCGTGCTGGTCTACATCGCGATCTATGTCGCGATGACGCTGGGCTCGTTCGCCGTGATCCTTTCGATGAAGCGCAACGGCGAGCCGATGGAACAGATCAGCGACTTCGCCGGCCTGTCGCGCACCAATCCGCTGCTGGCGTTCGTCTTCGCGATGCTGCTGTTCTCGCTGGCCGGCATTCCGCCGCTCGCGGGCTTCTTCGCCAAATGGTACGTGTTCGTCGCCGCGATCAAGGCGGGCCTGTTCACGCTCGCCGTCGTTGGCGTGCTGAGCAGCGTCGTGGGTGCGTTCTACTATCTCACCATCGTCAAGGTGATGTATTTCGACGAGCCAACCGGCCAGATCGAGCCGATGCGCATCGAACTGCGCACGGTGCTGGCGGTCGCGGGCATCTTCAACATCTTCTTCTTCGTCTATCCGGGGCCGCTGGTCAGCGTCGCCACGGCGGCGGCGAAGTCGCTCTTCCCAGGATGACCTTCTCGCTCGGTCCCAAAGCCATATCGGCGGGCTTCAGGCTCGCCGCCTTCGACAAGATCGGTTCCACCAATTCCGAAGCCATGGCGCGCGCCCGTCAGGGCGAGCGCGGGCCGATGTGGTTCGTCACAACGGAACAGACGGCGGGACGCGGCCGCCGGCAGCGCGCGTGGGTCGCGCCGCGCGGCAACCTCGCCAGCAGCGTGCTCGAGGTCATGGATGTTTCGCCCGCCATCGCGGCGACCATGGGCTTCGCCTTCGGCCTGGCACATGCCGCAGCGCTGCAGCGCGTCAGCGTGGAAGCCAACCTGCGGCTGGCCGGATCGGATCAACTGAACTATCTCCTGAAATGGCCGAACGACATGCTCGTCCGCGGGCAGAAGCTTTGCGGCCTGCTGGTGGAGGCCGAGGCCGTGGCTGATGGCCTCGCCGTCGTGGCAGGGATCGGCACCAACATCATCGCCGCGCCTGAGGGGACGCCGAGGCCTGCAACCTCGCTCAACGCGCTTGGGGTGTATGTCGGCGCGGAGGAACTGTTTGCGGCGCTGTCAGACGCCTGGGTCGAGTTCCGTGGCATCTGGGACAACGGCCGCGGATTCGGCGATATCCGGAAAGCCTGGCTGGAACGCGCCTTCGGCGTCGGCGGACCGGTCGCGATAAAGACCGGAACCGCTGAAGTGGTAGGCACGTTCGATACGATCGATGAAACCGGCTGCCTGATCGTCCGCACCGCGGAGGGCAGACGCATGCCGATTACGGCCGGCGAGGTCTATTTCGGCACCGCGGCATCTGTGGGAGCGGCCTGATGGCGCGGCCGGATGAACTGACCTTTGCTCCGCTCGGCGGTGTCGGCGAGATCGGCATGAACCTGTCGATCTATGGGCTCGGCAACCGCCACCAGCGGTCGTGGCTGGCGGTCGATCTCGGCGTCTCCTTCGGCGACGAGGAGCACCTGCCGGGCATCGACCTGATCATGCCCGACATCCGCTTCCTGGAGAAGGAGCGCGACAACCTGATGGGCCTGGTGCTGACGCATGCCCATGAGGACCATTTCGGCGCCATCATCGATCTCTGGCCGAAGCTGCAGTGCAAAGTCTATGCGACCAAATTCAGCGCCGCCCTGTTCGAGGCCAAATGCGCCGCCGAGCGCAATCCGCCGAAAATTCCGGTCACGGTGGTGCCCTCGGGCGGCAGGGTCAATCTCGGTCCCTTCACCGTCGAATTCATCCCGGTCGCGCATTCGATTCCCGAATCGCATGCGCTGGCGATCCACACTTCCGCCGGCACCGTGCTGCATACCGGCGACTGGAAGATCGATCCGACGCCGCTGATCGGCCTTCCGACCGACGAGCGGCGGCTGCGCGAACTCGGCGATGAGGGCGTGCTGGCGCTGGTCGGCGATTCCACCAATGCGGTGCGGGACGGACGCTCGCCCTCGGAAACCGAGGTCGCCGCCACCATCAAGAAGCTGGTCGGGGCCGCCAAGGGCCGCGTTGCCGTCACCACCTTTGCCTCCAATGTCGCACGCCTGAAGGCGGTGGCTGATGCCGCCAGGGATGCCGGCCGCGAGGTCGTCGTGGTCGGTCGCGCCATGGAGCGCGTGGTGCAGGTCGCCCGCGAGACCGGCTATCTCGACGGCGTGCAAAATTTCCGCGGCGCCGACTATTACGGCCATTTCCCGCCGGACAAGGTGCTGGCGCTGTGCACCGGAAGCCAGGGCGAGCCGCGCGCGGCGCTGGCGCGCATCGCCAATGACGACCATCCGCAGGTGACCCTGAACAAGGGCGATACCGTGATCTTTTCCTCGCGCACCATTCCCGGCAATGAGAAGGCGGTCGGCGCCATCATCAACGGGCTGGTGGTGCAGGGCATCGAGGTCATCACCGACCGCACCGATCTCGTCCACGTCTCCGGCCATCCGCGCCGCGACGAATTGCGCGACATGATCTCATGGGTGCGGCCGCAGATCCTGATCCCGGTCCATGGCGAGGCGCTGCATCTGTCGGAGCACGCCAAGCTGGCGCGCGCCGCCGGCGTGCCGAAAGTCCTGACCTGCCGCAACGGCGACCTGGTCAAGCTTGGCCCCGGCGATCCCGGCATCATCGACGAACTGCCGTCAGGGCGGCTCTACAAGGACGGCGCGATCCTGGAGGATTCAAAGTCCCGCGCCGTGGTCGAGCGGCGGCGGATGGGATTTGCCGGCTGCGCCTTCGTTGCCATCGCCATGACCGACAAGGGCGAACTCGCCGACGATCCCGAGGTCGATCTGGTCGGCATCCCCGAGAAGAATGCGGCCGGCGAGATCATCGACGAGATCGTGTTCGACACGGTGGTCTCGACGGTGGAAGGCCTGCCGCGGCCGCGGCGGCGCGACCCGGATGCGACGGCGGAATCGGTGCGCCGCGCGGTGCGGGCGGTCATCAACGAGCACTGGGGCAAGAAGCCGATTTGCCTCGTTCATGTTCTGGTGGTTTGAGGTAAAAGCGTTAGTTCTATCGTGTCATCGCTGCTCGATAGCCTCATCCTGAGGAGCCCGCGAAGCGGGCGTCTCGAAGAATGCAGGCCACGGACGGGGCGCCTCATGGTTCGAGACGCGCGTTCCGCGCTCCTCACCATGAGGGGCGGAATATGAGATAGCAGGGGAGTGGAGTGTCATGCTGGGCCGGCTCAATCACGTTGCGATCGCGGTCAAGGATGCCGAAAAGGCCGCCAAAATCTATGGCGGCGCGTTCGGCGCCGAAATCTCCGCCGCGGTGCCGCTGCCGGAGCATGGCGTCATCACCGTGTTCGTGACGCTGCCCAACACCAAGATCGAATTCATCCAGCCGCTCGGCGACGCCTCCCCGATTGCCAACTTCGTCGAGCGCAATGCCGACGGCGGCATCCATCACATCTGCTACGACGTGCCTGATATCATCGCCGCGCGCGATACATTGATCGCGCAGGGCGCGCGGGTGCTCGGCAATGGCGAGCCGAAGATCGGCGCGCACGGCAAGCCGGTGCTGTTTTTCCACCCGAAGGATTTTTCCGGCGCGCTCGTCGAAATCGAACAGGCCTGAAGCGCATGGCCTACAGCCTCTCGACGGCGCTTGCGATCTACTTCGTGGTCTGGTGGCTCGTGCTGTTCCTGACGCTGCCGTTCGGCGTCCGCAGCCAGCATGAGGACGGCGAGGGCGCACCCGGCACCGATCCCGGCGCGCCGGTGCTGGCGCGGATGGGCTGGAAGCTGCTCTGGACCACGATCATCTCGGCCGTGCTCTTCGGCATCGGCATGTGGGCCTATCAGCAGGGCTATCTGAACATCGAGCGGCTTTCGAAGCTGATGGGGCTGCCGTTCTGATCCGGCGCAGGCGGCCGGGGGCATCTTCATCGTGCCGTGAATCACTCAAGTTGAGGGACGGCGATGCTCTGCGTAGGCGGGGTTGCTGCGCCCGCAGTGACTAGCGAAACCCATTGGCTACTTGCGGGCGATCTGCACTGGCTGCTCTCAATGTGGTTTGGGGGCACTCGATCCGCCGTGTTGGTGACTCCCTGGTAGGCCGCCGGGCCAACGACGCTCCGGAGGAGCCGCGTCGGGCCGCGCCACCCGGTCCATCTATGGCAGATGCCATATTCAGGCTGGCCGTGATTCTTGGCAGAATTCGGCGCATGCTACTCGAGCAGAAGACCACCCTTGGACAAATGCGGCAGTCCGGCGCTCGCCGACTGCATGTATTCTGCGGCGACTCCAAGTGCTCGCATTCGGTTGTGATGGACGCTGACTGCTGGCCCGAGAGCCTGCGGCTGTCCGATCTGGAGGCCCTATTCGTCTGCCGAGTTTGCGGCCATCGCGGCGCCGACCTGCGGCCGGATTATCAGGAAGCAGAACCTCGGCTCGCAGCTCCGACAGGTGAGAACATCTGCTGAGATTTGCTGGGATTTTCGTAGAGCCACGCAGGCATTTTCGGAAACTAACATTTCCCGCCGGCGTACGGTCCCCGTCCTTCAGACCCCGCACGGAGGCAGGCCTGCCGACTCCGGTACTGAAGCACCACCCGGTGCCGCGGCGTTGAGCAGCTGGCTCTGGCTGTCTGATTTCTTCCAGCAGAGCCTCTTCTTCGGCCCGCCGGTGTCCGGCTCCTAGCCTCGCCTTTTCCGTTCGAAAGTGCGCGAGATTTCCGAAACTGGAGTGATCCACTCAAGCCGGCGACCACTCTTGCCCGGCGGGATTGAAGCGCCGTGAAGAAGAGGCCAAAACTCGGGCGGCCTTATTGCTCCTCCAATCGGCGACGCTGAGCCAGTAACTCTGCTTCTAATTCCCGGAGATGAGTTGCCGTTGGCTCACTAACGTACTCTTTGGCGAGCTGTCTACAGCGCGCCAATCTTTCGTCGATTGCTAATTTTTCCCGCTCGCGATCCATAATGCAAGATGCGGCAGACCGAGCAAGGGTTCAAGGCTACTGCAAATAAGCTGGTTGCCAGTGACGACTGCAACGTGCACAAAACGTCATTCTCGCCGGCTGCTCTAGACCGGGACTTGCAGCGGGGCGCCAAAAGGGTCCATTCTCGGCGTAAGATATCTAAGGCTTCAATGGAGTTGGTCGCTTCTTGCAGTGCACAAGACGCAAACCCATGGCGGTCAGCGTGCCTTTCCCGTGGAGAATGACTTATCCGGTTCAGGCACTGTGGCGGGTAGCCCAGGCTGCCGGCGCCAGACAATTTAGACTAGGCCTTGGGGCAGCAAGAGGACCGAGGCACCGCGCTGGGCAGGCGAGGTCAAGCCAATGCTAGATGTGTCCGTGGATCCGGGAAAATTCACGCACTGCATCCGCCTGGTGATCGCAGATCCACAACCGATCGTTTTGCAGGGGTTGAAGTCGGTTTTCGCACCACAGCACGACTTCGAAATTGTTGCGTCGTGTAGCAGGGGAACGAGCTGCCTCGAAGCAATTCGGAATTTGGCTCCCGACGTCGCGCTCGTTGCCAACACCTTGCCTGATCTGACGGTATCCGAGATCCTCGCCATTGCGAAAGCCGAGAATCTTCCCACTCAGTTGGTGTTCTTTGCCGAATCCGAAGGAGACGACGATCTCGCCGCGGCAATGGAGGCCGGCGCTTGCAATGTAGTTTCGAAGTACGCACATCCCGACGCTGTGCTGCGTTCCCTGAGGCTAATGACGGAGCGTACCAGCGCGTTACCGAAACCGTCCCAGGACCTCTCGCCAAGCGGGAGGGATGTAGACGGCCCCAAAATCGAAAAAATGCTGGAGCTGCTGACTCAACGCGAGCGCCAAATTGTACGACTAGTGTCCGAAGGTTTGTCGAACAAGGAAATTGCGCGCGAGCTGAACGTTTCCCGGGGCACAGTCAAAGTACACCTTTACAACATATTTCAGAAGCTTGACGTCAGTAACAGGACAGTGCTGGCCACAATCGCGCTGTTGCAACGATCTACCGGCCTCAGCACGCTCTCGCTCGCCGCCTTGGCGTTCGCAATTTTGAGCGACGCCAAGGCGTCGGACACGAGCCACACCTTCGTGGATGACGACAGCGCTGGTCATAAGGATCTTGAGCACCCCGTATTTGAGCTTTGGAAAAAGGCGATCCTCCGGCCGATCACCGTTATGGATCCCGGCGAGACAGTCGTATCCGCCCAGAGAGGCTCCACCGTTAACGTGAGCCAAGTCGCGAGCTCGGCGGCGAGAATGGAAGGAATGCACGCGGCTGAGCAGGCCGTTCTCTCCAATTTCGGAAGAGGTTACGGCCCGATTGGATCCAGCACGCCCTATCTTTCCATTCCGCCGCTGCTGCAAGCGATCAATAGCCAGACCGGCAGTCCCACGACGCAACAGCAGTTCCCGCCGCTGGAGTTTGTTTCGAAGCTGATGAAGAGTCATGGAGGCTATGGCACCTTCGCCGTGACAGCCGCCGGCGCGTGGATCTACACACTCGAGAACTCCCATGCCGCAGTGCAGGCGCTTGATCCGGGCGCAACGCTGATCGACACCTCTGCGGTCGCCACCATGGATAGCGCCACACAAGTGGCGACGATCACTATTCACGGCGCCAGCAATGTAGAACGCAACGATGTCGACAGCCTGGCTTCGGGGCCAGTCGTTCACGACTCCCATCCGCCGCTCGCGTTTGGGATCCTTGGACACGATAGCGCCACGGGCGAAGGAAACGCGGGCCAAATCATTCACGGCGGCGCCGGGGACGACACCATCTCCGGAAGATCCGGCAGCGACACTATCGATGGCAACAACGGCAACGATACCATCATCGACCGACATGGCGCTGACCAGCTGACGGGCAGCAACGGTGATGACACCTTTGTCTATTTGTCAGCGACCGATTCCAACTCGACCAAGTTCGACACCGCCATCGATTTCATTTCGGAGGCGGACAAGATCAATCTGGCGGCCTTTGGTGCGCTGGCGTTCCTGCACATGACGTCAACGAGCACGTTCGTGCCGCCCCATACCCTCGCCTGGATCTACAACCCTGCGACCAATGAAACGATCATCTATATTAATCCGACGGATGGCAGCCTTCATATCGGCGATCCGGGCCTGCTGGAAATCCACTTGCAGGGAGTTGTATCCGTTGCAGAGTTGGATTTCGCCTACGAGCCGAAAGCAGCGGCTGTCGCGGCAGCTTTGGAGGGAATCGACCCTGCGCTGCTGGTGGCAACCGCGAGCGATGGGACCGTTCTGACGGCGGGTAGCGCCGATGCTTCTATCGAAGCAGGGGCGAGCGAGAGCACGCTCGGGATGGCTGGTATCTGGACCATGCCAGCCGACGACGGCTTGAAGTTCCATTTCGGGCGGGATCGGATCGGCTCGATGGTTTCGACCAGGCCCACTGGTTTCGGCGACGACTCAAATTATGAAGCGGAAGAGCGCGACGATGGCGCGGTTATGATGCCGCTGCACGCATCATCGATCGAGCCTGTGCATATTCACGCGACGGTCCTGACTGATGAAAATCTCGCATTCAAGAAGGAGCCGGTCCACGGGAACATCGGCGCTGTGACGATCGGGCACGGCAATCCGCACGCCACCGCCGGGCTTGAGTCTTTCCAGTTTGGCATGCAAAGCGCCGCAATCGCGGCTTCGGCCGCAGTCGCGGAGAACGTTGAACCTAGCGCTGAAACCGGTAATAGCAGCGGTTACGGTAACTCGCAGCACCCTTCGCCGTCGAACTCCGAAAAGGCAGCAGCTGGCAAACTGGCCGAAAGCGGTATCACCTCGGGCCACGGCAACTCGGCGCACGCCTCGAACTCGGCCGCTGCGAAGGCACCAGCAACTGCCGAACCGGCCGAAGGCGGTATCACCTCGGGTCACGGCAACTCGGAACACGCCTCGAACTCGGCCGCTGCGAAGGCAGCAGCAACTGCCGAACCGGCCGAAGGCGGTATCACCTCGGGCTACAGCAGCTCGGCGCACGCCTCCAACTCAACCGCTGCGAAGGCAGCAGCTGCTGCTGAACCGGCCGAAGGCGGTATCACCTCGGGCCACGGCAACTCGGCGCACGCCTCGAACTCGGCCGCTGCGAAGGCACCAGCAGCTGCCGAACCGGCCGAAGGCGGTATCACCTCGGGCCACGGCAACTCGGCGCACGCTTCGAACTCGGCCGCTGCGAAGACAGCAGTAGCTGCCGAACCGGCCGAAGGCGGTATCACCTCGGGTCACGGCAACTCGGCGCACGCCTCGAACTCGGCCGCTGCGAAGGCACCAGCAGCTGCCGAACCGGCCGAAGGCGGTATCACCTCGGGCCACGG